>Ga0179596_10000048_pt1 | contig 141845 bp, 88 predicted proteins | sample CZODoug1_1_08_16_FD_155494 | JGI IMG/M metagenome (GOLD analysis project Ga0179596, IMG submission 155494) | Vadose zone soil fungal communities from Angelo Coast Range Reserve, California, USA - CZODoug1_1_08_16fungal (Illumina Assembly) | ecosystem: Environmental > Terrestrial > Soil >... | reverse complement strand
CACTGGACCATTGGCGCACTGCCATCGGTTGGATAATAGGAGCCGGATGAGGCGTGAGCCTCACGTCCGGTTCTGTGAGAACTTCAGGCTGAAATGCTTGGATTTACTCGTTGAGTGTCCTGAACAACCCCATTCGTTCATCCAAAGGCCGGCCTGCCAATGACCGGTTATAAATTTCATTTCCTCCATAGTATGCCAAATGCAATTGTAAAAATTGAGCACCTGTCCCATAAGTATGCCAGCAGCTGGGCTATACGGGACATCAACATCGAGATCAGCCAGAGCGGCATCGTAGGACTGCTTGGCTCCAACGGAGCAGGCAAATCCACCACCATGAACATCCTCTGCGGAGCCCTGAACCAGACCGAAGGGAATGTCTTCATCGGTGGCATCGACATGCGCAAAGAACCCGAGGCCGCAAAAAAGCTTATCGGATTCCTGCCCCAGAACCCACCCCTGTACATGGACCTGACCGTCGACGAATACCTCGTCTATTGCGCCAATCTTCGCAAAATGAAAAAAGCAGAGATCAGACCCGCACTCGAAGACGCCAAAGAACGCTGCGGCATCGCGCATTTCAGCGACCGCCTCATCCGTAACCTTTCCGGCGGTTACCGTCAGCGCGTAGGCATCGCTCAGGCCATCATCCACCGGCCCCAGCTGGTCGTACTGGACGAACCAACCAATGGTCTCGATCCTAATCAGATCATCGAGGTTAGGGCTTTGATAAAAGAGATCGCCGCCGACAGGGCGGTGATCTTCTCCTCGCACGTTCTTTCCGAAGTACAGGTGCTGTGTAAGGAGATCAAAATGATCGATAGCGGCAAGATCGTATTTTCCGATTCCATGGATGCCTTCAATAATTATGTGGAGCCGCACAGCATTTTACTATACCTGGAAAACCCGCCCCCGTCATCGGTACTGTTGCAGATCCCGGGGGTGACCAAGGCGGACTTCCTCACCGAACGTCAACTGCGGCTGTACTTCAGCGGTGACGGGGAGATCACGGAAAGGATAGTCGCAGCCAGCGTATCGCATGGCTGGCGACTCCGGGAGATCAATCTGGAGAAGAGTTCCATCGATGAAATATTTGCCCAATTATCAAATTATTCCGGACGGCCATAGGTCGTCGGCGTAAGCGAATAAAACTAAACTGATGAAGACGACATTTGAAATTGCAAAGACAGAGCTGGCCCAGCTGTTCTATTCCCCGATAGCCTGGTTTTTATTGGTAGCATTCCTGTTCCAGTGCGGGCTTGTTTATACCGGCACGATTGAAAATTACCTGACACAGCAGGAAATGGGAGGCGAAAATCTGAGGTACCTGACTTACCTGACTTCCAAAATATTTGCGCCGCAATACGGCATCTGGCCTTCCCTGGTGAGGAACTTATATCTGTATCTGCCGCTGCTGACCATGGGGCTGATGAGCCGGGAGATCAACGGCGGGACGATCAAGCTGTTGTATTCTTCTCCGATAAAAATAAAAGAGATCATTTTCGGGAAATTCCTGGCCATGATGTTCTATAACCTCTTGCTGGTGATCGCTCTTTTGCTGATGGTCCTTTTCGGGCTGTCCAATATCCATGCGGCTGATGCAGGGCTGTTATTCTCGGGACTGTTCGGCATTTACCTGCTGCTGTGCGCGTATGCCGCCATCGGTCTGTTCATGTCCTGCCTGACCTCGTACCAGGTGGTGGCAGCGCTGAGCACTCTGGTGTTGCTGGCTGTCCTGAACTATATCGGGACCCTGTGGCAGGATATAGACTTTGTAAGGGACCTGGCCTACTTTTTATCCATCTCGGGAAGGGTGGACCATATGCTCCTGGGACTGATCACGACCAAGGATATCCTGTACTTTTCAGTGATCATCTTTATCTTTTTAGGGTTCAGCATTTACAAGCTGCAGTCGGACCGGGAGTCAAAACCTACGTTCGTCAAGGCCGGCCGTTATGTGCTCATCGTAGTGGGCGCACTGGTGCTGGGGTATACCACCTCCCGTCCCGGCTTTATCGGTTACTTCGACGTCACCGCCACCAAAACGATGACATTGGCTGCCAGCGCCCAAAAGATCCTCAAAGAGACGGGTGATGAACCTATTGAAGTCACATCCTATATCAACCTGCTCGATGGTCGTTTCTGGTATGGGATGCCCGATAAGCGTAACCAGGACATGGCCCGATGGGAACCTTATCTCCGTTTCAAGCCAAATATAAAGTTCAACTATGTCTATTTTTATGACAGCACCGGGGACAAGAACCTCTTTAAATACAATCCCGGCAAGACGGTGCAAACACTGGCTGAACAATATGCCAAGTCGATGAAGCTCAGCCTGGATAAGTTTAAGACACCTGCGGAGATGCGGAAGCTGATCGATCTGCGGCCGGAGCAGAACCGGTATGTCATGCAGTTGAAGTACAAAGGCCGGACAACCTTTCTCCGGCTCTTCGATGATCAGATGGTCTTCCCGTCGGAGACGGAGACTGCTGCCGCCCTGAAAAGGCTCATGCAGGCTGCAATGCCGAAGATCGCGTTTGTACAGGGAGAGCTGGAACGCAGCATCGACAAAATAGGAGACAGGCATTACAAGTCCCTCACGAATAGTATCACTTTCCGGTATTCACTCATCAATCAGGGCTTTGATGTGGAGACGGTCTCCCTCAAAGACCAGGAGATCCCGACGGATATTGCCGCCCTGGTCATCGCCGATCCCAAAGTCACTTTTGATACGGCCGTTCTCCTGAAAATTCAGCGATACATCGCTGCCGGCGGCAACCTGCTGATAGCCGGGGAGCCGGGTAAGCAGGCCATCCTGAATCCTATCCTGCAGCCACTGGGCGTTCACCTCCTGGACGGTATGCTGGTGCAGAAGACGAAGGATTTTTCGCCGGAGCTGGTGCAGCCATTCCTGACTCCTTTCGGAGCTAACCTGACCAGGACGTTACACGGGGACGCGGAAGACAGCTTGTGTGTAACCGTTCGCGGAGCAGCGGCGCTCTCTTATGACAGCAATGGTCCTTTTACGGTCACCCCGCTATTGATGACAGATGGAAAATCCAGTTGGAATAAGAAAGTTCGGCCAAATGCCGATGAGATCGAGGCGGCTGAGAATACGGAAGGTGCTAAGCCAAAAACTCCCTTTCCAGAGATAATCTATTCTCCCGCAGACGGAGACCAAAAAGGGCCTCTACCGGCCGTGCTGGGACTTACCCGCATGATCAATGGGAAACAACAGCGTATAGTCGTCTCCGGTGATGCGGATTTCCTCAGCAACTCGGAACTGAACCGCTTCAGTCCCAGGACCTGCAATTTTGACTTTAGCACCGCTATATTTAGCTGGTTTAGCAATGGGGAGTTTCCTATCGACAGTTCCCGTCCAAAGTCAAAAGACAACAGCCTCGAATTGACCAGCGCCGGGCTGACCTTCCTGAAGATATTGCTATTGGGCATCCTGCCCGGGCTCCTGCTCATCGGAGGCGCGATCCTGCTGATCAGGCGTAAAAGAAAATAGAACTAACTATGAGTTTCACGACAGACCAACAGACCCTCAACGACCTGAATATCTTTGGCAGGTCCGGCGAAGATTCGATAGCCGGCGTCTTCCAGCGCACGGCCACCCGCAATGGAGCGGCCTTGCTGGAAGAAATGTTCCGTCATCCGCTGTCCGATGCATCTTCCATCAACCGGCGCAGCGCTATCTTTCAACACTTTTCTTCCACTGGGACTTCTTTCCCTTTCCAAAGGGAGTTATTCGACATTGCCGAACGATATCTTTCCATCACCGATGAAAGGACCCGGCTGTCGGGGGAACAGCAAAACCTGGGAGAAAGGCTGACGAGCCTGATAGCGGAAGACAATGAATACAAGACCCTTTACAGAGGGATCACGGCCCTTATAGAAATCTTTCAGAACCTGCACTCTTTTTTGAAAGAGGTCGGAACCGCCTCGCCCTATCAATCCGAAAAGGCAGCTATCCAAACGTTGCTGGCAGCCGAAGGACTGCCAGCCTTGCTGAAAGAACAGCGTAAAAGCAAGCTGCCTTATGCCCGCGTAGTTACCTATGACAACTACCTGCGTTTCCGTCACCGGGAGGGAATCCGACGGCTGTTGCAGCACATTTATCAGTTGGACGTTTACATTTCCGTCGGCCAGGTGGCTGTCGAAAGAAAGTTTGTATTCCCCCTTGCGCTGCCGGCGGGTGAACATCGGGTCAGTATGCAGGGCATTTATCATCCACAGGTAAAGCAGGCCATTCCCAATACGCTGGATATAACGGCCGATAACCATGTTCTTTTCCTCACCGGGGCCAATATGGCGGGGAAATCCACTTTTATGAAGACCCTGGGCATAACCCTGTTCCTTGCCCATATGGGATTCCCTGTCCCGGCAAGCCGGATGGAGTTTTCCGTGCTGGATGGTATTTATTCGACCATCAATTTGCCGGATGATCTTGGCATGGGCGCCAGTCACTTTTATGCCGAAGTACAGCGTATTAAAAAAATCGCCGGAGAGTTGGGACAAGGCAGGAGGCTCTTTGTCATTTTCGACGAACTTTTCCGGGGAACGAATGTAAAAGACGCCTATGAGGCTACTATTGCCCTGACAGCTGCCTTTGCCGGGAGACGGGACTCCATATTGGTTCTTTCCACGCATATCATCGAGGCGGGAGAGGTGTTGGCGCAGCAATGCCCGAATATCGATTTTATCTACCTGCCTACCCGGATGAAAGGATCAACGCCCGTCTACTCCTATAAATTAGAAAAGGGCATCACCGCCGACCGGCATGGCATGGTCATCATCAACAATGAAGGCGTCCTTGATATACTGAGAAACGGTACCCCGAAAACCTCCGGCGATAAGGACGGGTTTGCGGCTGGCCCTGCTATCGGATTTACAGCGGACAAGCAGACACTGGACGATCTGAACCTCACCGGCAAATACAAGCCGGGTTCTGTTTACAGCCTCTTCAACCAGGTGCAGACCGGGGGCGCAGAGAGATTGCTGGACGCCATGTTCCGGCAACCCTTGTCAGACCCGCAGGAGATCAACCGGCGCAGCAGCGTATTCCTTTACTTACAGGGCAAGGCGCTTGACTTCCCTTTCACCAGACAGCAGCTTGGCCTGGTAGAAGAATATCTGAATGCGGGTTCGGGTGGGAACAAACTGGTGACAACAACCGGCATCCTGCGCCGGCGGATCATGGAGGCGGTTGTAAAAGACGAATCCTACGGTCCTATCAGACAGGGTGTGCAGACTACCATGGATTTTCTCCACGGCTGCCGGCAATGGCTGGGTCAGTTCGACGAAAAGGAGATCAGCCCTATACACGGGCAACTCAGCACTGCGCAGCGCATCCTGGCCGATCCCCGGCTCGCAGACCTGGCCGCTGATCAGGGCGCTGTTGGCCGGGGCGCCGTCTCTCTCTCCTGGCAGATGGTCGCCCGATATCACCATCTCTTTGGACATACTTTATATAAAGAGATCAGTCATCTTTGTGAAATCCTGTATGAACTTGATCTCGGTATCGCTGTGAGCAAAGTAGCCCGGCAAAAAGGATTCACCTATGCGCAGGCGCTGCCAAAAAGAGACGCTATCTTCCGTGCGGTCGACCTGCGGCATCCTGCCCTGGACAAAGGGGTGGGTAATGCGATAACGATGGGACCCGAAAGCAATGTCCTCTTCCTGACAGGCGCGAATATGGCCGGTAAATCCACCCTCATGAAGGCTTTCGGGACCGCTATCTACCTGGCGCATATGGGCTTCCCCGTTGCCGCCGCGGAAATGGTATTCTCTGTGAAAGATGGTCTCTGCTCCTCCATCAACGTACCGGACAATTTAAGTCTTGGATATAGTCATTTCTATGCGGAGGTACAGCGGGTCAAACAGGTGGCAGCCGAGGTCAGCAGCGGCAAGGCCCTGGTGGTCATTTTCGATGAGCTCTTTAAGGGCACCAATGTTAAGGATGCTTATGACGCCACCCTGGCCGTGACGGCAACTTTCTCCGGATACAACAATTGTTGGTTCGTTATTTCCACGCATATCACCGAAGTAGGGGAGACCCTTAAGGAAGAGCCAAACAATCTTCAGTTTAGTTACCTGCCTACCATTATGGAGGGCGCCCGTCCAAAATATACCTATCGGTTGGAAAAAGGGATCAGTACCGACCGTCATGGAATGATGATCATTGGTAATGAAGGGATTTTAGACATTATTCGCCGCTGAGGATTGATCTACTGTTTACTTTAAAATTCATCATGATATTGAAATGTTATTTGCTGAATATCATGTTGGAATCATATGTGGCTGATTATTAATGATTTGTCGGGTTTGTTTATTTAATGTTTATTTTATGTTTTTTAAATACTTTTAAAATAATTATTTTATATTTGTGGTGTCATTGCCCAGAGGGTGAAGGACATGGCCACGCAAAGCCCATTTGCGCTACGCACTTACGGGGTGCGTTTTTTTTAACAAGTCCCTCTTCCATCTCTGAAGTTGGCATATCTTTCAAAATAAACAGGTCGGGAATCTTTATCTACGCAAAACGCGGTAACTATCCTTAAATCGGGTTCCACTTCCTTAGTGACTACCATATAGTCCTTCGCAAAATACCAAAAATGTTCTTTGCAAATACCTCGTTCATCTTTCCACCTATAGTAATAAATACGGTTACTAGCATGATTTTGTAATATTGGTTTAATCCAATGTATCCTATTAGCCCGCTCGCTCTCATAAAACCTCATCCCTGCTATCTTAACATCGCGGGAAATCAAATGGAAAAAGGTCTCACAATATGGCTTGTACTGAGTTACTCGCGCCGGCCTTTGATCAATTTTGATGCTCTTGCCATTCAGGGTAAATGGATTGGTAACAAAGTCCGCTATGAATACATCATGTAATTCAGCAATGGTAGGCAGGTAACTAAACTGATAATGTGATCCGTAATCGTGCGGGGCTGGCCAACACCACCGCGACGACGCAGGCCGATATTTTGCTGGCTATAGAGCAGGAGCGCAGGATCGAGCTTTTTGGCGAATACGGGCATCGCTGGAATGACCTAAGAAGGACCGGCCGTGCCGATGCCGTATTGGGCGCCGAAAAAACAGGATGGACAACCAATGCGGCTTTATATCCCATTCCGAAATACGATAGAGATAATAATCACAACCTGACGCAAAACCCCGGATACCCCCAATAAATATGAAAAAATGTATTTTCCTGATTGCGGCTGGCATACTGTTGCAGGCACAGGTGCTGGATGGAGTGGGTCTATCTTAGGTTTTATGATCATGCGCAGAAAAAAATGCTGATCGATAGCTGCCAGCTGCAACAGGGAAAATGCATTTTCAAGAAAAATCAGTTTGTTTTTATTCTGATTACAATTAATGAATAGGGTGGGACCTCATAAGCAAAAGATTTCCCCGCCACAAAATCCGACGTCTCCGGAACAACGTTCCGTGGATTGGTAAAAGTATCCTCCGCCAGCGGCGCACCGGTCAGAACCGTGCAGGTAGCCTTCGGATGGATCCGCCCAAGACCGGAAAGATCTCCCCGGACCTGTATAGCTACAGGACCCGCATTCACCAGTTTGAGGATCAGATCGCCTGTTTTACTGTCCTTTACACAAGATGTTGCAAAAGTCTTTTTCGCAGCATCTGACGCCGAAACAACATCCGATGCCGGAGTAATAATATTGGAATAATAAAGATCCCCCTGGTTCGTGGAAAACAGCTGCTGCACATAGTAATTCACCGTCGGACAAACACCGGTGCCGGTAAAATAAATGAGATCGGGCGTCCACTGCGTGTGACCCTCCCGGGCAAGCAAGGGGGCATAAGAGGCAAGCCGGACGACATCGCCATTGCGTTCAAGCGAAGTCATATACGCGGCCTCTGCCAGAGCCGATCGTAGGGTATTCTTCTGGTCAATATCACGCGCTGCATACTCGCCGAGATAGATCTTCGATTTAGTACGGTCGTAGGAATCGTAGCGGTCCTGCATGGCCAGGAACTGATCGGGCTCCAGGTAATAATGCTCGTCAACAAAGGGAATGCGCTGCTCATGGGCGAACTTCCATCCCTCCTCATAATCCGGGCCCGAGGGCGATGGCCCGACAGTGCCGATGACAGTGATCTCCGGATGCTTCGCATGTATGGCATCAAAGACCATTTTCCACCGTTCCCGGAATACAGGCGTCTGTGCATCCTCATTGCCAACACCCAGGTATTCCAGGTGAAAGGGTAGGGGGTGTCCCGCCGCCGCCCGCCTGGCTCCCCAGGTGGACTCCACCGGGCCATTAGCGTATTCGATCAGGTCCAGGACCTCCTGGACATAATCGGGCATCTGATCCATTGGCAGACCACGCTGCCCCGTACCATTGCTATGACCGGAATTCTGGCAACAAACCCCGGCTGGAATGACCGGCAACGGCTTGGCGCCGATATCTTCACAGAACTGGAAATACTCGAAATAGCCCAGTCCCGCCGTCTGGTTATAACGCCAGATATTGGACTGCTCCTTTCTCTGCTCCACCGGTCCGATAGTGTTCTTCCAGCGATACATATTGCCCAGCCCATTGCCATGCGCCAGGCATCCACCCGGAAAACGCATAAATTTCGGGTGTAGACCGGCAATCACCTGCGCCAGGTCCGCACGAAGCCCGTTGGACCGGTTATGGAATGTTGCCTGCGGAAATAAAGAGATCATATCCAGGTGAAATACACCCGCTCCCGTAGTAAACACCAGCAGCCGGGCGCTGTCATCGGTATTACCGGATGAGATCGTCGCAGTATAGTTGGCCCAGTTTTTTGTCAGTTTGGAGAGAGTCGCCTTGCCATAAACAATACCGATCTTGCTTTCCAACACCACCACCAGCGGAGCAGCCTGCCCGGCTGTCTGTCGGGCAAACAAGGATAAATTATATTTTTCTCCGGCTTTGAGAACGATCCCATCGAAGCCGCTATTCATAAGACCTACACCGGCGCCCCCACTTTCCACGTTCAGAACGGCATAGTGCGGGTTGTTAAAATGAAGCGGATCGGCCGAATCCACGGCAATCGTTCCCTTGCCGCCACCCCGGGCGACCAGCTCCCAGGAGGTAAGCGCATTCCAGTTGTTGACCTCGGCATTCGTATATTCAAAAGAACGGTTCTGGACCAATTCCGCATACAGACCGCCATCGGCAGCATAGTTAAGATCCTCGAAAAAGATCCCAAAAAGATCAGGACTGATGGGCTTGCCGGTCGGAGCAGGTTTAAAAACCTGGCCGCCGCCCTTAAGTAACCTCACCTCATAAACGCTCCCAGTTGCAAATCCTGCGGTGGCTGAAAAGGTCACCCTTAATATTCCATTAGCCTGTTGCAAAACTTTCTCCGGAATAAGGTAATCAACGGAATACAAATCATTGCCAGAAATGTCGTCAGGAACGCTGCCATGAATGCTATCTGGATCTACCGTTGCTATGAGCTGCTCATTAACCAGGATATTAAAGCGGCGATTTTTGTCACCACCGGAATAAGTAACCCGCAATCTTCCGGCCTGCTTTTCTTTATCCGTCATTCTGTAGCTGAACCATCCCTTCGCATCGCGCCAATGCCGGTCTTTCGTAACTCCGGTAGTTGAATTTTCGCTTTCGATAAAATGATCCGATTCGGGCTGCTGCTCGCCTGCAATAACAACGTCAACGGTACTTTCCGCCAGTTTTTGTTTCTCAGCTTCCTGGTTGGCTGTTTTTTGCTGTGTTTCCGCCAGCTTCCCGGGCGTTACGGTCTGCCAATAAATCACATACCGGGAGTCATGCAATCGGAAGAACGGAATTAATTCCAGGTTTTTATACGTTGAAGGATAAATCAAATCGGACGCGGTAAATGTTAAGGTCTTATTGGGCTCAGCATGGATAAGAGAAGCAATATTGGTACTATCGCTGACAAACACCGGCATGTCCTGCAATGGGTACTGTTGACCATTCGCGACATGCCCCATCCGGCTGTCGTCTGCAAAAAGACCTGTCAAACCGGTGCTGTCCGTTTTGGCAGCCAGGACTATCGGACCATGGAGTACGGCTACATAATCACTCCCATCAGGCAATCGCTCCGTAGTGGTTTGCATAGGTAAGGTAACTACTATTTTGTCGCCTTTTTTCCATATCCGTTTAAGGACGACATACCCCCCCTGCACCATGCCTGCCTGACCCACAACTCCCTGCGTCATGCCCCCCTGCGCCTCAACTCCCCCGATAGGGTGCCCATTTACACTAATTGTCAACTTACCGGGTTGCACCCAAACCGGATACCTTATTCTCAGCGTAAAATCCGGCTTTTTTACAGCTTCTATTACTAACGAAGTCTTTTCTTCGTCCGGGAAAAGAGTTTGCTGCTCAAGGACAAGGCCTTTCTCTTTCCAGTTCAAACGAGAAGGAATAAACAGATTGACGAATAAATCGTTCTCATCATGGGCATAAATGAGTTCTCCATATTTTGCATGGTTTTCCATCCCCGATCCCACACAACACCAGAAACTGGTTTGCGGTTGGGAATAGACCCTGTAATGACCAGGTCGCATCGGGGTAAAATATACAAAACCACCCGTACCGGGATGTTGCGTGGAAAGGATATGATTGTACAAGGCCCGTTCGTAATAATCAATATATTTCCCCGACCCGTCCGTTTGATACAACATCCTGGTCAGCTTGAGCATGTTATAGGTGTTGCAGGTCTCGGGCCCCTGCTCGCTGGTCATCATTGAGGAGAAATCATCGGCCGGATGAAAATGCTCCCTTACGCTGTTTCCCCCTATGGCACAGGTCCTGTGCCCGACTACGGTTTCCCAAAAGAAGCTCGCCGCCTGGGAATAAGAACGATCCCCGCCGACCTGGGCAATACGCTCAAACCCTATCACTTTAGGGATCTGCGTATTCGCATGTAAATGGGTAAGTTTATCCTCCTTATGCTCCAGGGGTTCCAGTATCGCCTTATGCGAGAACTTACAGGCAGCATCCAGGTATTTCTTATCTCCGGTAAGAGCGGCTACATCCGCCAACACCTCATTGGGCCCGCCATGTTCTGTTTGCAACATATCCTGCATCTGTTGCTCCGTAAGACTATTTGCCAGACGGACAAACCAATCGCTGAATTTCAGGAGCATTTCCTTTGCCACTAAATTGCCGGTATACAAATAAGCATCCCGCAAGCCCGCAAATGCTTTATGGATATTATAGAGCGGCACCCATTTTTGTTTAATTACCCCGACATTACCCTTAAATATTTCAGCCCATAAGGCCCGGCTGCCGGGAACTCCGCCCAAATAACCATCCCCATTTTTATCCTGGCATTTTTTTAACTCACCAAGTAGGTAATTCAATCGTTCCAGCACTTTATTGTCCCCCGTAGAGGCATACATAAGTGATAAGGCCGAGAGATAATGCCCTCCGATATGACCATCCAATCCGCTATTCTCCCAGTTACCATAACTTTCCGCCTTAGGAGGCAGGCCGGCTTCCCGCAAGAAAGGAGCCAACAGCCTGTCCGGGTCTAATGCCATCATATACTTCAGGTCGGTATTTTCAGCATCTTTGAAAATGCCGGGAAGTAACTGCACCTCCTGCAACCTGAATAGGCTTATTTTGGGAGGCATCTGCGCACCAACTGAGGACGCAGCAATTAATGAAGCAGCAATTAATAAGGCGGCAACAAAAACATTCTTCATAGCTCCAAATTTTACTCCGGCTTTCACTTGCCGGCTTGCACCTGTCAGCTTACAATTTTACAGACATCGCCTTCCCGCTATATTTTACCACCTTATTAAAGGTCGATGCCATACCGGGTCCTATTCCATTCTTCTTATTCACCAGAACTATTTGGAAGACCCTGTTGGACAGCATACCCGGAAAACTTCCTTTTCTTTCCCCGATCGTCAACTCTTTCGATTGGTCATTCCATTTCAACGGTATGGTAGCAAAAACACCTTTTTCGTAGTTGTAATTGTCGTTTTCATCCTCATACAGCGTAAAACTCCCATCAGCCCCTTCATAAATCCTGATTTCCAGCTCTGCAGGTTTCTTCTCATTGGCATATTGTATAAAAGGTCCCATGGGTACGATCGACCCCGCTTTTACATATAAAGGCATGATATCGATAGGAACATTGCGGCTTAATGCCTGCCCCCCTTTCACTTTCTCTCCCGTCCAGAAATCAATCCAGTCAGCGCCTGCAGGCAAATAAATGGTTTGCGACCTTACTGAATCGAAATCAGTTCGCCTGTTACCGTTTTCATCCCTCACGTACAGCGATTCTGTCACCGGACAAACAAGGAAAGATTTTCCAAACAGGTACTCATTATTTATATCCCATACTTTTTGATCCCGGCCGAAATCCATCGCCAAAGCCCGCATCATGGTGGAAGCGTTCGCCGTTATATCCCATGCCGTAGAATAGATGTAGGGCAACAGGCGGTAACGAAGGCCGATGAATTTCTCCTGAACATCATAAGCCCAGTACCCCTTCCCGCCAAAATTATAGATCTCCCGGGGAATATCGGTTCCATGGGAACGCATCATCGGGCAGAACGCCCCAAATTGAAACCAACGCACGTATAATTCCTGGAAACCAACGTCCTTTATACCCTGCCATCTTCCGGCGAAAAAACCCCCGATATCGCTATTCCAATAGGGTATCGCACAAAGAGAAAGGTTCAGACCACCGGAAATCTGCTTACCCAATGCATTCCAACTCGATTGCACATCGCCCGACCAGGAAGTGGCGCCATAACGTTGCTGCCCCGCAAAGGCCGAACGGGTTAAAATAAACACCCGCTTATCGGATGTCGTAGCCCGCTGGTGGTCGGAGACCCCGCCGACAGTCATGAGCGGGAAGGCATTGCATACCTTGCGGTAGGAACCCAGCCAGGTGCTGTTATCAAAGTCCTCCTCCTTACTATCCATATGATCCGGTTCGGATGAATCCAGCCACCACCCATCCATGCCCAAAGAAAAAATATTCTTATTCATATGATTCCAATAGATATCCCGCGCTTCCGGGTTATAGGGATCATAAGGCCTGTCTCCGGAGGGCGGCGGCCAGGTGGTAAAATTCAGGAGCATGTTTTTTTGCTTGAACTCCTGGTAAAGGGCCGTTTTCGGCCCGAAAGAAGGCCATACGGAAATGATAACATGGGCGTTTAACCGATGGATACTGTCGATCATCCCTTTGGGATTGGGAAACCCCGGATTGCCGAATTCGGTAGAATTCCAGTACGCATCATCGGAGCTCCAATATTGCCAGTCCTGAACGATGCCATCCAACGGCACTTTCAAAGAACGGTATTTCTGTACTACCCCGACGGTTTCATCCTGGCTTCTATAGCGCTCCCTGCTCTGCCAAAAACCAAAAGCCCAATGGGGGAACATGGGTGCCTGCCCGGTAAGACTACGCATTTGCGCCACTACGCCATCGGCATTGCCCCCATACATAAAGTAATAATCAGCACAGTCACCCACCTCCGATTCGAAAGAGGTTTCCTGCCAATTATCGACAAAAGTCGTAGCGGAATAGTTATCCCAGAACAACCCATAGCCTTTTACCGACTGAAAGAAAGGAATACAGATCTGCATATTGTCCTGCCGGAGGAAAAGCTTTTGCATACGTTGATTCATCATTCCCTTCTGATGCTGGCCTAAACCATAAATAGCTTCCCCTTTGTCTAATAGAAATGCCTGACGGACAAGGAAGGTTTTCGTATCTACATCCTGCACCGGGGTAAACTGAATGCCATAGTCCTTTTCAGTAAAAAGAGGTTCTCCGGGAAGGGTAAAATAGCTGATCTTACCTGTCTGTACATCCAATTGAACCTTCATGGCCGAAGACTCCAATACAACTTTATTTCCCTCTTCTGTAATTTTAAGATCGGTCTTAATCGGTTCTTTAATGACCGAAAGGCTCTTTTTTTCGAAAGGAACCCCTTCCGGTGACTTCAAAATCCGCACCGTTCCCGGATTGAAAAACTGAATCTCCACCTGCACCGATTGAATGGTTGACTTTATCCCTAAGTCTGTCTTTTGATAGCTTTGTGAAAGGCCATGCTGAAAAACGAACAGCATGGCCACGAGTGGTTTTAGATATTTATTACGCATATTAATGTCAATAATACACTTAATATCCGGAATTTTGAACAAGATTTGCATTTTTAGCAATCTCGGTTCTCGGTATGGGGAAGAGCGCCCTGTAATCGCCATTCGGTGAATGGGATAACCATGATTTACTGGTAAAAGCCCCAAACCGGATCATATCCGACCTGCGACGGGCTTCCTGGTGAAACTCCCAACCTAACTCGTCGAGAAAACGGCCGTATACAATATCAGCCCCCCCCTCATAAGTAGAGTCCAAATGATTTCTAAGCCCATAGCTATAACTGCTGCCTTGTGACAGATCGGCGCCGGTAACAATGGCTTTGGCAGGATCTGATTTAAAATCCCTTTCACGAACCTGCGTTACTAAGGTAGCTGCCCCATTGGCATCCCCACTCCGCAATAAAGACTCCGCCTTCATCATCAATATATCGGCATATCGGAAAAGCGGCCAGTCATTACTCAAACGATTAGTAGCTCCCATCGCTATTTCGAATTTACCCAAACGGAAACCATCCACTTCATCCGATATATCGACACCGGGAACATAATTACGATAAGCCAATGGCTTTCCGGTAAATACCCCCATTGTACCAAATATACTATCCCCGGTAGCCGTAAACTGCTGCCCTTTGATATAGTTATCCTGGTAGCGGCTGTCTACCGTATCGAATGTACTGATAAATTGCGGCACAGCGCAGACACCCCCCCAGGGAGAATACTTAAGATTATAGGTCGCCTGGTTCTCTGGTTCCAGCGTCTGCATGTGAACATCAAAGGAGTTCCAATCAGCTACATACTTAGAATCGAATGGCAAGGCAAAAATGATCTCCTTTGAATTTTGATTCTCGGTTATAAACACATTCTTTTGGTTGCTTTCCAAAATGAATTGGGACGAATTGATAATGGTATCGCATACAGTGATACACTTGTCCCATGCCGGGGTACCTGTATAAACGCCCGCATTCAGGTACATTTTAGCCAGTAAAGCAAGACCTGCCCATTTGTTAAATTTACCATAGGTCGCGGTACTGTTGGCGGTGCTGACAAGCGGAATATTGGTGATCAGGTCATTCACAATAAAATTATACACCTCCTGCCGGGTATTTTGTTTTGGCAAATAGCCTGCAGGCACATTAAACTTGTCCACGATCGGGACATTCCCATAACAATCGCACAAAACCCAATAATAGGACGCCCTCAAAAGTTTCATTTCGGCGATCAGCGCTGTCGTATCCGCTGCTGCAACAGGAATAAGGCCCGCCTGCACCTGGTAAATAATCCGGTTACAATCAGTAACCCCCTGGTAGGCCCTTGTCCAGATATTTATCACGATATCATCGTCGGTCGTCCATTTATGTTCATGTATCCTGCGGTATACGCCGCCATCCACCCATCCATTCGGGCGCGCGGGCGTCAGCATCTCATCCCCGGAAACCTCCTGAGCCCTGTAAAGGGTATTCCATTGCAGGAGAAGGCCACGCCAGTCCACATAACCCGCTCCTGCCAGGGCAGCCAGATCTGAAGAAGTAGGGGTAAATTCACTCGCTATAATCTGATTATAGGAGGTGCTTTTCAGTTTGGTACATGCCGCAAGCAAGACCATAAAAAGAACAAGGAGAGTCGTTCCGGTATATGTAATATATTTTAACTTTTTCATTGCTGTAGTAATTAATGATTTTTGTCCCTATGGTTCTCTGAAAATTAACCCCAGGGACAAAAAGGGCTAATTATTGGCCTTCGGCCGATGGACCTGTGGTCCATCAAAAAGTTACATTAAGACCAACGCTGAATGTACGGGTGGTCGGATACTTCCAGGGCCCATCGACTCCAGGGTCCAGACCTGCTGTAGGGGTTTGAGCTACCCCGGATTGAGCATAAGAGGTTCCATTCCGTAAACTTACTTCAGGGTCTATCCCTTTATAACCGGTAAGGATAAAGGCATTGAGGGCCGCTACATAAAACCGGGCCGATTGGATATACTTAATACCTGTCTGGTTAAAGCTATATCCCAGCGTGATATTATCGATCTTCCAATAATCTCCGTTCTCGATATAATAGCTGTTGAATTCCACCGGCGATTTTAATTGGGTCTTCCCATACACTTTATTGAAAGTGGATGTAAGGACGTTGTACTGGATCTGGGTAGGATTTTCGAGCATCATACGCTGTAAGTTGGCCACCTGGAATTTGAAGGCGCCTCTTTGCGTAATACTTAAATCCCAGTGTTTGTACCGGAAGTTATTGTTCCACCCGGCATAAAACTTTGGAAGGCCATTACCAATTACTCTTTTATCCCCAAAAGAGTGGGTGAGGTTCGAGTATTTTACTGATTTCCCATCACTGCCTTCATAAACCCACTGACCGTAGTTGGCGACATCAGCCGGATCGTTCCCAATGTCTCTTACTTTAAAACCATAGAAATCACCAACAGGTCCCCCCACTCTTAACAGATGGGAAAAGGTCTGAATAGGAGGGAATATGGCCCCAACCTGTAAATAATTGGTCGATGTCTTATAAACATCGTTCGACAGGCTTACTAATTTATTGCTGTTGGTAGAATAACTGACACTCGTATTCCATTCGAAATCCTTTGTTTTAATGGGAACAAAGTTGAGCATCACTTCCAATCCCTTGTTTTCCATAGTCCCTACGTTGGCCAGCGTCTGGTTATAGAGGTTGGGAGGGCTGGGAACGTCATATAAAAAAAGAAGGTTGTGGATCTGGCGGTTATAATAATCGATACTACCGCTAATGCGGCTATTCAGCATGCTGAAATCAAGGCCGACATTGGTCTCACGTTTTTCTTCCCATTTTAAATTCGGGTTGGCATTTTGCGTCGGAGTAAGTGTCTGTATCCAGCTTCCATTCGATAACACAAATCCACCGTATCCGACTACTGCTACCCCACGGAACAGATCCGATGGTTGAGACCCTGTAACCCCATAACCAGCCCTTATCTTTAAGTCATCAAAAAGTTTCTGGTCACGCATAAAAGATTCTTTGGAAATTCTCCAGCCTGCCGAAATAGCCGGGAAGGTTCCCCAGGGATTTTTGGTGCCCCATAACTGGCTGGCTTCTTCGCGGCGGACACTTGCCATCAAGAGATATCTTTGGTCATAGTTGTAGGTCACCCTGCCAAAAAAACCAACTAAATTCGTTGCACTTCGGAAGCTGTTGATCAGCCCCTGATAGTCCCCGCTGCTGATGGCCCGGCCAAGACCTATATCATTCCAGCTAAATCTGTCGGTAGGGAAATCCCAGTTTGACATAGAATGACTATTATAATCATTCTCCTGGTAACTATATCCGCCAAGGATCATAAAATTATGCTTCCCGACAGACTTTGAATATTCAGCGGTCAATTCGGCCAGGCGGTCGATGGATTGGTCTCCTCCAACACTGGCAGTACCATTTTTCCCGTCACGCAACGTGGACACATTTTGCTTAGTCTCCGCATACCCGTTTTCACTGGTCCTCTTACCGTATGAGAAGACCCCGGAAAGCTTTAAGCCAGTAAGCGGTGTAAAGACGATAGAACCTTTATACCGGGCGTTTTGCTCATCTGATTCTCCATCACTCTCCATCAAATCGGATACAGGGTTTTCATAGTCAAATTTGGTAAGTTCCTGGAACCATGTCCCATCGGCATTCTTAACGGGGGACGTGGGGTTTTGCAGCGTCGCCTGCCTGTAAATGTTTGAGTTAAAACCATTCCATTTGCGGGAGGAGCTAAGCAGGTTCACATTAATTTTCAGCATATTATTAAACATGCTATGGTTAAAATCAGCCCGTCCTGAGAATATCTGGTTATAAGACTTTGAAAACATGCCTTGCGCATTGTTATAGTTAAGGCTTACCAGGGCATTCGTTGTTGAATTACCACCACGAAACGTTAAATTATGAGACTGGATCAGGGGTTTTCGGGTGATTTGTTTCAGCCAATCCGTACTGGCGCCATTGTCCGGCATTTCCGTTTTGCGATAACCTGCCTTTATTTGTGCCCTGAAATCGGCCGCAGTGGATAAATTAAGCTTCCTGGCGATGGTTTGTGTACCTACATAGGAGCTATATTCAACGGAACTTCTATTATTGGCCCCCGCTCTTTTTGTCGTGATCAGGATGACCCCGTTGGTGCCACGGGTCCCATAAATAGCGGCAGCAGCACCATCCTTTAAGACATCGATGGATTCAATATCCTGGGTTGACACCGTCCTCATATCCCCGGGAATCCCATCGATCAGGACCAACGGGTTCTGGTTGGCGCCCATCAAGGTTGTTTGCCCACGCAAAAGTATCTGGGTGGAGCCGGTGGGATCGCCATTGGGGGATATGACGGCTAATCCGGCTATCTTTCCCTGGAGTAACTGACCGGCATCTACTACACTTCCTTTAATGAAATTCTCCGCTTTTACCGATGCCACCGAGCCGGTAACATCTCCTTTCTTTTGGGTGCCATATCCGATCACCACTATCTCCTGCTGCTGGGAAATAGCCTTTTTCAGGGAAACATTTATTTCCATTTTTCCCCTGATAGGTATTTCGGCGGTCTCCATGCCGACGGATGAAAAAATAAGAGCAGACGCATCCTGCGGCGTTTCCAGGCGGAAAAACCCTTTTTCATTGGTCACCGTGCCGATGGAAGGGGTTCCTTTTACATATACCGAAACCCCCGTCAGGGGATTGCCGGATTCATCCGTTACTTTCCCGGTGAGGGTGATAACGGCATTTCCGGTGACCGCTTTTGAAACCACGATCACTTCATCGTCTATAAGATCGAATTTCAGCCCCGTATTTTCAAGCGCCGATTTTAAAACAGCCGAGACCAGTTCCTCCTTCACGGCAACGGTCACCAGGAAAGTCTGGGGAAGAATGTCATTACTGTAAGCAAACCGGTAGGTGGTCTTTTTCTCGATCGCCTTAAAAAGGTGCGGGATGCTGACATCTTTCAGGTTAAGGGTCACTTTAGCGTCCTGGGAGAAGCCGTTGGCGGCAACATGCAGACACCCAATAATTAACAAAGCAGTCGTTAGTTTCATAATCCTTAAGACTTTGACAAGCAGTGCTGTTAGCAAGGTATCCCCTGAGGGATGGTTTTTTTTCATACCTTTAATTGTTTAAAGATTAATAATGGAAACAGGCGTATATAAACAGTGCAGCCTGCTTCAGCTTTAAATGAGGGGAGATGCGTCAACATCTTCCCTTTTTACTTATTTATGGATCAGTATAGTCCGGTCACCATCGAATTCATAATTAAATTCCTTTGTAGTTTTTAAAATGTCGAGTACCCGCTCTATCTTTTCCTTTTTAAAGGTGGCGGTAAAATGATATCGTTTAACATCCTCAGAATCAGACCCGAAAATGATCTTCACTCCATACCATCTTTCCAGCCGGGGACCGATTTCATCAAAGCCCTCGTCGTCAAAGACAAGACTATTGTTCGCCCAGGCCAGCTCCTGTGCCGTTCCATCCTCCATTTTTTTCACGGGAACGATAATCACCTGTTCCGGGGCAGCCACTTGCTTTATCGCCGGGGTGGGGGAGGCAGGCTTCTCCTCCTCTGTTTCCGCATCTTGTTTCCAGGAAATTTTTTCATTGGGATGCAGCAGGATCTTTTTATTATTTTCCTTTTTCAGGGTGATTTCCACCAGGCCGCGTATCAACGCCGTTTCAGCCATCTTATCTCCTAAGTAAGACCTCACATTAAAGGCCGTTCCCAGAGCCCTGATGTCCATATCCGCCGTGTGAACGATGAAGGGGGAGTTCTTGTTCTGGTGGACGTCAAAGAAGGCTTCTCCTCTTAAAAACACTTCCCGGGTGTCCTGCCCATAGGTTTTGTTCAGGGTGATCTCACTGCCGGCATTCATGGTGACCTGTGTCCCATCGGGCAACTGGAATATCTTTTTTTCCCCTGGCTTGCTGGCATATCTTGCCTCTGTCTTCCCCGGTAATGGCGCCTGTTTAGGACGAAACAGGTACCATCCGGCAATAACCAGTAATATCGCGGCGGCGGTCATGATTTTCCACCTGTAAAAGCCAATCCCACGGCGGGCAGACCGGTCGTTGATGGAAGAAGGCCGGTCATTCATGGAATATACCGGAGCGGCCTCATTCAATTCTATCTTACGCTGAAGCTGATCCAGCTGCTCCCGGAGATCAAGGTCCGCGATCGTATTAAAAAGCAAACGGTATTGTCTTACGGCCTCTTCTATCAGCTCTCTTTTCCCGGGATTTTGGACCAGGTAATTTTGCCAGTATTGGATATCCTGTTCATTCCCCCCCCGGCAATAGCTGGAAAATGATTCATCTTTAAGCAAATCTTCTACCGAGTGATACAGGTTTTGCATGGTGTGATTCGGCCAGGGGATTCGTTACCCCCTCCTTAAAGTAGAGTGAGAAGGCGGGGATTTTTACCCTTATTTTCTAAAAAAAAAAGAAATTAGTGCCGCGATCAACAGGAAATTCGATCGGATGCCCGATCTGGCGGGGATTTGAAGAGCTTCGTTCTTTATTTTGGCGAGGGCTTCATGTATCTTATTGTAAATGGTCCTTCGGGTAAGACCAGTCTTCCGGGCAATGTCCTCATATCCCATTCCCTCATAAAATTTAAGGATGATCAATTCCCGCTGACGGGCAGGCAGGGCATTGATCAGGCCGGCGAGGTTTTTACTGACCAGTTCGGTGTTATTTCGTTCAATCAGCTTTTCTTCCGGGGAAGTTTCAAAGAAATCTTCTTCTTCCTTCTTACTCCAGGCCACTTCCAGGCGCACCGTTTTCCGTGCCTTCACCCAGTCATTGGTCAGCCTCCTCAGGAAAGAGATGATTATATAACTCCTTACATTCCTGGCGACCCGCAGGGAACTCCTCATTTCCCAAAAATAGAGGAACTGCTGTTGGATGACATCTTTTACGAGACCGGCATCCGGAGTATGTTTCAAACCAATAAAAAGGAGGGTGTGATAGTAGTTGGTATATAACTGGTATAAGGCATCCTTATCACCGTTCAACAAGCCTGTCCAACTGGATTGGTCAATATTTATCTCAGAGCTATTCATTTCCTATAGCAGCAATTTTAGCATCGTTTATTCTCAGGCAATCACAGGATAGAAGGTTGATGGCTTACCTAAAATTAAGTGTAATTTTAACATTAAAAGAAAAATATTTTAGCGGGGACTACGGCGCCCCCCCTTTTTGACAGTTTTTGTGCAAACGTTTGCCTTGTTGTAAAACCCTGAGGGATATATCGATGGACCCCTGAATGGGAATAAACCTATTTCAGTATAGTAAAAAGTTTGTATAATTATAACCGGTTTTTATACATTTACATGATATAATGCGCTTTTAATTTTTTGCCAGGACTAATTTATGAAGCTTTATACGATTGTTTGCCTTGTTTACCTGGTATTGGGTATTCATAATACTGCCAGCCCGGAACCCGTTTCATACCTTGGTATAGAACAGGGATTGTCAAATAATACGGTTACCGCCATTTATAAGGACAGATTTGGGTTTATGTGGTTCGGAACCCTGGACGGACTCAACCGTTTCGATGGCTATACCTTTCAACAGTTTAGAAACAAATCCGGCGATCTTACTTCTCTTCCGAATGATCGGATTACCACGTTAAATGAGGATAATACAGGGAACCTTTGGGTAGGTACGGAAAAAGGAATAGGTGTTTTAGATAATAAAACGCTGCAATTCTCCAATATTTTCTATATCCCATACGGTGACAGGTCCGGCAAAACACAGCTCTATGATAAAGATGCAAAGGACATTAAAGGAGATAAGAACGGTAATATCTTTATTTGCTCATCAGATCTCGGCCTTCTGTTTTACGGGAACAAATCCAAAGCGGCTATACAAATCCCACTGACCGACCGTAACAACAAAAAAATCTCCCAATATTCGGCAACTGCCATAACCATCGACGACGAAAATAACGCATGGCTCCTGCTTGACCTATATGGATTATGTTTCTACGATCATAAAACCAGGTCCCTTGTTATCAAGGGAAATGGCTTTCCAAGCGCCAACTGTATCAAACAGGATTTTAATGGGAATTTCTGGATAGGAACTAAAGAAGGTCTCTTTTTCTATACTACCCGATCCAATAAGGTAGAGAAATGGACACTGAAGGATAATACCTTGAACAACAGCATAATCTCGGATATCCATTTTGATAAGAACAGGCAGTTATGGCTGGCCTCGGATGGAGATGGCATAGCCGTCATCGATGTGTTTGGCGCCGGACAGTACCATCTTATGAAACAAGGGAACCCCGGAACCTTATCCAGTGACGCGATCAATACGATCTATGAAGACGAGCAGTCCCGGAAATGGATCGGGACCTTGAGAGGCGGAATTAATGTGATAGACAATAAAATAAGCCAGTTTAAGACGATCGCGCATGACCCTTATAATAATAGCCTGGTCAATAATTTTACTTTTTCTTTTTGTGAGGATGAAAATAAAAATATATGGATCGGAACCGACGGAGGAGGCATCAGTGTCTGGAACAGGAAGTCAGGCCGCTTTTCAAATTATGTGCATACCCCGGGAGACCATCATTCTATCAACAATAACCAGGTCTCCAGTATCATCAATGATAACCAGCAGAACATCTGGATCAGCACTTTTGGGAGTGGTGTAAATAAATTCAATAAAGCTACCGGCCATTTTGAAAATATACCATTCGACAAGACCGGGAATGATGCCGTTTGGAAACTCTACCTGGATGGAGAAAAAAATATATGGGCGACTTGTCTCAAAGGGGATTACCCTGATTTGGTGCTGGATAGATTATATAAATATGATAACAATAAGAATAGCTTTATCCCGGCCCCTTTTGCAATCAACTCCGATATTCTTTCCATTACAGAAGATAATGAAGAGAATTTATGGATGGGGGGCTTCACAAGCCTGCTCTATGTGAACAAAAGAAGCGGCATCACCCGGTCATATAATCTGAACACCACCATAAGGGCGCTGCATAAAAGCAATACTGGAAAATTGTGGATCGGTACTTATGGAAAAGGATTAATGTGCTATGACAAAACCTCAGACCATTTCACCAATTATACCGAAGAAAACGGTCTTTGTAATAATACCGTACTGAATATTGAAGAAGATCGAAAAGGGAATATCTGGGTGAGCACCTATAATGGCATATCGAAGCTTAACCCATCGACCGGTAAATTCGAGAACTTTTATGCAAGCGATGGCCTTCAGTCCAATCAGTTCTATTACAATGCTTCCACACGACTGACTTCAGGCGAAATGCTCTTTGGCGGAATCAAAGGCTTTAATATTTTCAATCCCGACAGTATCCGTCAGTTCCAGGATTTCCCGCCCTTATTGATCACCGGCCTAAGAGTGTTTAATACACCGGTTAATGCCAACAGTGAATTTAGCGAAAAGGCCGCTAACATCTATACTATCGACCATATCAGGTTGCCTTATGATAAAACAATACTTTCTTTAGATTACGTGGCGCTGGAATATTCTCTGCCGGAAAAAATTCAATACGCTTATTACCTTAAAGGATGGGATAAATCCTGGAATTATGTAAACAAAGGGAGAACGATCAACTATCCCCACCTTAACGAAGGGGAATATATGCTCGAAATTAAATCGACCAATGCCTCCGGGATCTGGAATACAAAGGAAAAAATAATATATATTACCGTACTTCCCCCCTGGTATCGCACCTGGTGGGCCTATCTCCTCTACACGGCACTGGCGGCAGGCGTCCTTTATGCCTATTTATGGTATCACAAAAAACAGACCCGGCTGGAGTATGAAGTTAAATTCACCAAAGAACTGAACGAGAAGAAAATTTCCTTCTTTACCAATATTTCCCATGAATTAAGAACCCCATTAACGCTCATCGTCAACCCGATCAAAGAACTGTTGCATAACAATGGTAAGAATATAGACCTGATCGATATCAGTTCCGTATATCGTAATACCCGCCGCTTGCTAAGCCTGGTAGACCAGCTCCTGTTATTCAAAGCCGCAGAAGACGAAATATCCGAATTAAAGCCGGAATGGCTGAATATAACGGATGTCTGCCGGGAAGTATTTCTGTGTTTTAACAACCAGTTGAAAGCCAAGTCATTACAAAGCCATTTTGAATGCGGAGAAGATATTTACATGTATGCGGACCGGGAAAAAATGGAGATTGTCCTGTTCAATCTATTATCGAACGCCATCAAATTCACCCCGGATCAGGGTAGTATAAGCCTGATATTATCTGAACAAAATGAATCCCAACAAAACGAACCCGAACAAAATGAAAAAGTGGAAATAGTAGTGAAAGACAGCGGCCGGGGGATTCCCGAAGGAACAGGGGCCAGATTATTTGAGAAGTTTTACCGGATCCAGGAGGCAAATGATACAGCCTCTCCAAGCGGATTCGGGATCGGGCTCTACCTTACAAAAAAATACGTCGATCTCCATCACGGTAATTTAACCTATACCAGCAAATTAAACGAAGGAACGGTTTTCAGTATCCTGCTGCCTAAAGGCAATCCCGGGTTTGCGCCCCCGGCTTCCAAGGGAAATACCTGCCCCGACGCCTCCTCCCGTCAGAACGGGGAGAGAGAACATGCTAACTCCCCTTTATTGAAGGAATTAGTGATTGAGCCCATCGAAACGGTATCGTCCACTACCGGTCCCGAAATGGATAACCTATTGTCAGGCAATGTTGTTACGGACAAAGCGGCCATCCTGCTGATCGACGATGATGTGGAATTGAGACATTATATTAAGCAGCTGATAAAAGACACCTTTATTATTTATGAGGCTAATGATGCAGTCAAAGGGTTCGAAATCGTAATGGAATCAGAACCCGATATCATCGTTTGCGATGTGGTAATGCCGGGAATGAGTGGGGTCGAGTTTTGCTCGAAAATGAAAGAACTGCCGTCTTTAAGCCATATCCCCATCATTTTGCTGACCAGTAGCTCCTCTCCTGAGATAAAACTCAAAGGAATAGAATGCGGAGCCGACGATTATATTACCAAACCTTTTGAAAGCGAATTACTGGTGGCGCGGATCAAAAGCATCCTTAAAGGCCGGAATACGCTTAAACAATATTTTTTTAATGAAGTAACACTGCAGAATAATAGCGTAAAGATCCCGGAAGAATACAGCGCATTTCTTTCAAAATGCATCGCTATTATTGAAGAACACATGGAAGAGGACGACTTTTCCCTCACTACCTTCACACAGGAAATATGCATGAGCCGCTGGAAGCTCTCTAAAAAGGTGAAATCTATTTCCGGCCTGTCCATCTCCGAATTTATAAGGTATATCCGGCTGAGAAAAGCCGCCGAATTAATGATACAAACAGACCTCCAAATAAAGGAAATCTCCTTCCGGGTAGGAATCCAGGACCTTAAATATTTTAGAGAACAATTCTCTAAGCTTTTCGGGATGAACCCTTCCGATTTCATCCGTAAATACAGGGAGATGTATATCAAAAAAAACAATATCAGTGACGGCTTTGCCCGCCGCTGATTCACCTTCCACCCACCCCCACCACCAGGATCACCCGTCGTCCATCCACTCATTACCATCACCAGGACCCTCAGACAGGGTCTTTTTTGATTTTTACCCCCCTTGATTGCCCCCCAGCCCCCCCCTCCCTTCCCTTAATTCTTGCGATAATTGTGGCAGGCTAACAGCTTAACAACGAAAACTTGCCATTATGACAAAACTTGACTTCAAAATCAAAGACCGCGGTCCGCGTTTGCGCCTCCCGGCTATTCTCTGCTGGATCTTACTCTCCCTTTTCAACAATGCTTATTCACAGACCACACCCATAACGGTATCCGGCCTGGTGAAAGATGCCAATGGCGTCACATTGACCGGCGTCACGGTTAGGGTAAAAAATGAAAATATCTCCAAAGTGACCGGGGAGGACGGAAAATATACCATCAACGTCCCCTCGGCCAGATCGGTGCTTGTATTCACCTATGTAGGATTTATCCCCTTCGAACAAGAGGTAGGTACCCATACGCATTGGGACATTTCCTTAAAACCCAAATCCGGAGATCTGAATGATATAATTGTAGTGGGCTATGGCACCCAGAAAAAAGCCACCCTCACCGGCGCCGTAGAGCAGGTAAGCAGCCAGGTCTTTGAAGACAGGGCCGTCACCAATGTCGGCCTGTCCTTGCAGGGACAAACTCCCGGTTTGCTGGTAACCCGTACCTCCCCAAGACCCGGTAACGAAGGACTGGCCTTTCAGATACGGGGCGCTACCTCTGTAAATGGCGGCTCTCCGCTGATCATCATCGACGGGGTGCCTGCCTTGAACTACTATTCCTTTCAGAATATGAACCCCGATGACATCGAAAGCATCAGCATATTAAAAGATGCCGCCGCTTCCATTTACGGCTCCAGGGCCGCCAATGGGGTTATCCTGGTGACCTCCAAAAGAGGCAAAGGCAAGGTCAAGGTCGAGTATAGCAATAATATCCGGACCACTACCAATGGTATCACCGCTTTTTCACCCAATATGCAACAATATGCCACCATGTGGATCGAAGCCAATAAGGAAGAGACAACACCCAACTGGTGGGGCTGGGCTTCTTTAGCCAATATGCAGAAAATGCAACAGGGCGTTGAAGGTATGTATCAGACGCAATACTGGGGCAATATTTACCTGGGCAATGCCAATCGCATTACCGAAATGTTTGCCCAACGGTATTCATACCAGCATAACCTAAGTATCTCTAACAGAACAGATGTATCCGGCTACCGCCTTTCTTTTGGCTACGCCGACAACCAGGCAACCCTCGCTACCGCTTACGACGGACAAAAGCAATATAACTTACGCTTTAACTACGATTATAAACTATCGGACAGGATAAAGCTGGAAACAGGCATTAGCATGGTGGATGCAGTTACCAGATCTCCTTCCGTCGGGCTCGATGCAGCCGTATATGGGCAGGAAATGCCGTTCTTCCCCGCTAAAAACCCCTACGGAGAATGGTATGCCGACTATGGCACAGTAGGAGACAGGCAGCCTGTAGCAGCCACTTCCGATGGTGGAAGAGATAACAAGAGCGATCTTACCGGAAGAATAGACCTGAAAGCCACCGTCAAAATAGTGAAAGACCTAAGTTTTGAAGGGATGGCTTCTTACCAGGATGAACAATACAGGCAGGAAAGATGGGTAAACCTCGTGCAGACCTACGATTGGTTCGGCAACAAGGCTCAGCAAACAGTTTCAGCTACCCAAACAACGCTAAGTCCAACTAATCCCTCTGACCTCACCCAGAATAACCCTGGATATCTCACTGTTGCCAATGAATTCTTTTACCAATATTATTCAGGGTTGCTGAAATATAATAAAACGTTTAATGGGGTTCATAATTTTTCCGCCGTAGCTGGTATAAATGCCGAAAAGTGGCAAGGAAAATATTTAGCTGCTGGCAGATTAAACTTTACCGATCTGGGGGTACAGGATTTGAATGTAGCGAATACTACAACGTTGGGTAATAGCGGGGGGAAATCACAGAACGGTACTTATTCTTATATCGCAAGAGTAAACTATAACTATACAGAAAAGTACTTACTGGAATTATCAGGCCGTCGGGACGGAAACTCAAAATTCGATATTGGATATAAGTATAAGAACTTTGCCGCCGCTTCCGTAGGTTGGGTATTTACCAACGAAGACTTTTTAAAAGAGATTACTCCTATAGTCAGCTTTGGTAAAATCCGGGCCAGTTATGGCAGTATGGGAAACGATGTGGGACTTGGTAACTTCGATTACACTTCCCTCGTTAACCTGGGTACTACCGTATTGGGTTCACCGGCCGCATTACAAACATCTTCTTCTTTAGCAAATAATGGACTGATTAGCCATTCAAGGACATGGGAAAAGGTAGAACAAAAGAATATCGGGATTGACCTTTCTTACCTGAAAAGCCGGCTGACAACCACCTTCGATTATTTCATAAAAGATAATGTGGGCATGTTATCCCTGGTGGCTTATCCATCTGTTTTGGGCGGCACTCCCCCTAAAACCAATAGCGGCCACCTGAATGTCAAAGGATGGGAAGGCATAATAGGCTGGAAAGATTCAAAAAAAGACTTCTCTTATTATATCTCCTTTAAGATAAGTAATACCCACACGCTGTTAAAACAGCTCCAGGGAGCCGATAACTATAGTGCCGGTAAAAATTATGATCCTAATGCTGGTGTTTATGGTGTCAATGGCTATCCCCTAAAGCCATGGTTCCTGTACAAAACGGCCGGATATTTTCAATCTCAGAAGGACGTGGATGCTTACTATGCCGCCTATGCCGCAGGTGGCGCCGAAATGGCCCATGTACCTGCCGGCGGCAGCTCTGCCTTACGCCCCGGCGATACCAAAAGAGTTGACTTAAACGGCGATGGCGTAATTACGGCAGCCGGCAACGCTAGCAGTGACCTTAAATTCATGGGTGATGGAGACCCTCATTTTACTTTTGGGCTTAACCTGGGCGGCTCCTGGAAAGCCTTTGACCTCGGTGTTTTCTTCCAGGGAGTAGGCAAGCAGCTGATTATGCGCAATGGCTGGATGGCCTATCCCTTCATGGCAATCTATACGAACCAAAATCCTAACTTCTTAGGCAAGACCTGGACTGCCACGCACACTAATGCGCCTTTCCCCCGCTTGACGGTGGACAACAGCCGGTCAGCCTGGAATTATGCCAACAATGACTTCATGCTGCAAAACAGCCGGTATATCCGCCTGAAATCGTTGATCCTGGGTTATACACTGCCTCAAAGCATTTCACGCAAAGCCAAATTGAACAGGTTGCGTGTGTATTTCTCCGGAAACGATCTGTGGGAATCATCCAGCATTAAGGACGGTTACGATCCGGAAATGGGTGAAACTTCCCAGAACTCCGGCTATCCCTTCTACAGGACCTGGTCATTTGGGCTAAACGTCGGTCTGTAATCCTCTTTAATAATAGTAGTATAAAAATATACATAGTATGAACAAGATAATATACATCATATTGGTTGGAGGCCTGCTATTGGGGGCATCCTCCTGCCAAAAAACATTCCTGAACCTTAATCCCCAGGATACCTTTACGGATGTGGTCTATTTTAAACAGCCCAGTGATTTCAAGACCTATACCACCGGTTTTTATAGCCAGTTAATGGGCTGGAACTGCCCCTATAGCGACGGCATTTATAACTATATGGATCTTGCCTCCGATCTGTCTACCTATTTTTCCGGCGGTTTCTCCGTCGATGAAGGCCGGGGAACATTAACCATACCCACTGGCGACACGCATTGGGATAAGAGTTATAGCTGGATCCGCTCTACCAATATCTTATTATCAAAAGCCGCTGCCTATACGGGTAGCGGGGATATCTCCCAATATGTTTCCGAAGCCTATTTTTTCAGGGCTAACGCTTATTTCAATCTGCTGAAATATTTTGGCGGGGTACCCCTCGTTACCACGGTCCTGGATGTAAATTCAGCCGCATTGACAGGCCCCCGTAACAGCCGTTACGAAGTGGTAACGCAAATCCTGTCAGATCTGGATAACGCCATCGCCCATCTGCCATCCGAACAATCTATTCCTGCTACCGACAAAGGCCGCATCAGCAAATGGGCCGCCGAAGCTTTCAAAGCCCAGGTGGAATTGTACGAAGCTACCTGGAGAAAATACAACAGTACTACTACCGACTTTACCGGTTCGGCCGGCCCTGCATCCAACCAGATAGCTCAATTCTTAACCGATGCCGCTGCTTTGACAAAAGATGTAATGGACAATGGAGGGTATGCATTATGGAATTATAACACCACCCCCTCTATTTTAAATCAAAGCTATATCTACCTGTTTAACCTGGAAGACGCAGGTAGCAACCCCGCCGGCTTAACCAAAGCCAGTAATAATGAATTTATCCTGTACGGGGTTTATGATTATACCCTCAGAAGAGGAGGGGTAAATTTAACCTGGACATCCTGGATGATGACCCCCAGCCGGAAAATGATAGATATGTTTCTATGCACCGATGGGCTGCCTCCGGCAAAATCCCCCTTATTTCAAGGCTATCATGCAGTAGGGGATGAGTATCAGAACAGGGATCTCAGATTATCCTGTTATGTGAACCCCGCGCCAGCTTCCGGCTCCGTAAAATTAGTAAGCGGCGGTGCAGGTTACGGCAATACAAAATTCGCAGCCTATAAATATGGCACTTACCGGACCGATAACACGGAATCTCCCAATTATTCCATTATACGTTTGGCAGGAGTATACCTGATGTATGCGGAAGCTCTATACGAATTAAACGGGAGCATTACCGACGCGCAACTGGACGCATCCATCAACAAAATAAGGGATCGGGCAGGGGTAGCCCATTTATCCAATGCCCTGGTCACGGCCAATGGGTTGAATATGCTGGATGAAATACGTAGGGAAAGGACCTTAGAGCTCTATCACGAAGGCTTCCGTTACGACGATCTGAAACGATGGGGCATTGCCGAAACTGCCTTGAACGCCTCCGCCTGCGGCGAAGTAGTAGGCGATGCGTCTTATACTACTGAGTTCAGAGATGCCACAGGCGCAGCTACTTCTCTATACACGCCTTCAGTATATGTATGGGGTGAAGAAGCCGTTACCACCGCTGCAGGCACCTTGAACTGCATAGTGATCGACAGTAAGGCCAACCATCATTTTGCAAAGAAAGATTATTTATATCCCATCCCTCAGGGACAAATCAACCTAAACCCGAACCTGAAACAAAACCCCGGGTTCTAACCTAATAATTTATTTAATTATGAAACAATTAATAAAACATAACACCCGCTTATGGCTGGTGATAACCATCGCAGCCCTGTTTACCGGTTGCGAAAAAGGTCCCAATATTAAAATAGTCCAGTACCCTGCACAAACGGCATCGGGCATGAGCCCTGTCAGTGGTTATGCAGGAACTTATGTTACCATTAGTGGAAAAAACTTTGGTGTCCTGATCGGCGCCGTAAAAGTATTTTTTGGCGGAGTGACGGTAGATTCGGTGATTTCCTGCGCCGATAATCAGATCGTAGTCAAAGTGCCGGCAGGGGCTATTACCGGAAAAGTAACTTTACAGGTATGGACACATACCAACGATTCTATTGCTACTTATACCGTCATCCCCACACCGGTAATTACATCAGTTACCTCGGAAGGTCCACTTGGATCAGGTATAGCAGCTAAAGGCGATACCGTTATCATTAAGGGAACAGGTTTTGGTACTGATTTGTCGAAAATCGCGGTAAGTTTTAATGGTACCAGCGCTACAATAATCTCTCCTCTAACAGACACTTCCATCAGTGTAATAACACCAACAGGTTATGCTTCAGGGAGCGTTATTGTAACTGTAAACGGATATGCTATAACAGGGGCGCCTCTTCTAAATCCGGATGTCAAGGGCGATATAACTGTTTTTTATCTTAAAAACTACCAACAGCCCTTTACCAGTACAGCAGCCAGCGGTACCGGCAGGTGGAGAGATCCGACAGACTGGATCGTAACAAGCCCGATTTTAAATCATACATATGGAGGTTGGGATTCGGATGACGGTACCGTATTGGCAGTAGAATCGGGCTGGGGAGCGCCCTCGATCGTTAACGGGAAAATGTATCAAACAGTTACACTTCCGGTGGGTAATTATACTTTCAGTGTGGTTATGGGGAATAATGGCTTTGTTGGTCCTGTATATATTGATGCCGCTGCTGGTGCTACGCTGCCGGATGCAACGCTCGTTACTACAAATTCTCTGGGTTATCTTCAGATGGTATCCACTAATACATGGCAAGGCCAAACCTCCACGAGCAGTTTTAATTTTACATTAACCCAACAAACTCAGGTCTCTTTAGGCTTCGTTGTAAGTATGTCAGGAAACGAGTACATGAGAGTGACAGCTGTAAAACTTGTTTCATATTAAAAACTAAAAAAAGTACCATGAAACGCTTCCATTTTTTGCTTGCGCTGAAACCTGTCATTTTTTTGCTTGCGCTGCCGGTTATAAGCGGTTTGCTGTGGGTGTCCTGTGGCAAGAGCGGAGGAGCCGGCTCGGCAACAAAGACCGATACCACTGCCACTACTACCATTAAGTACATAGACACCCTCCCGGACAATACCCCCATGACCCATCCGGGAGGGCTGCAGGTCGCCGAAGACTTTGTCCGCATGAAAGCCAATCTTACTACAGAACCCTGGCTCTCGGGATGGAATAAATTAATCGCCAACTCCCATGCGCAGTTAAGCTATTCACCCAACCCAACGGTAAAACTGATCAGGGGCGGTAGTTCCGCTGAAGAGCCGGATCCGGACAATTATTGGAACGCCTATAATGACGTGGCGGCCGCCTATCAGACCGCCATAAGATGGAAGGTCACCGGCGATACGAATTATGCCAATAAATCAATTCAGATCCTCAACGCCTGGGCTGCCACCTGTATCGGGATCTATGGCGATCCCAACTCCGCATTGGCCGCAGGAATCTACGGATTCCAGTTTGCCGTAGCCGGCGAATTAATGCGGGATTACAGCGGATGGAAACCCGCGGATTTTCAGGCATACCAGCAATGGATGCTGAAAGTCTTTTATTCCTATAACCAGTCTTTTTTAATCGGTCACCAAAATAGCTGCCCCGAACACTATTGGTCAAACTGGGATCTATGCAATCTCGCTTCCGCTATGGCAATCGGCATCTTGACAGATCAGCGGGTAATATACAATTACGTGGTAAATTATTTACAGCATAGCTCCAATGGAAACGGCAATATTCAAAAAGCCATTAATTATGTATTTACTGGCACGGATGCAGGATTGGCGCAGTTGCAGGAAAGCGGCCGTGACCAGGGACATGCTACCCTTGTAATAGCCTTATTGGGGCCTATCTGCGAAATGGCTTATCACCAGGGCGATGATTTCTACGGATTCAACGACAACATGCTCCTCAAAGCCTGTGAATATACGGCCAAATATAATGTAGCACTGTTAGATGTGCCCTTCCACAGTTTCGAGTATTACACCTGTGTATGGTATCCGACACTAACACCCAACCCGATCACCCAGATAGGTTCGGATTCAAGAGGCGCTATCCGCCCCATGTATGCACTGCCGTATAACCATTACGCAAAACTCAAAGGATTGTCCGCCCCCTATACGCTAATGGGCGTTAACCAATCCCAACCAGAAGGCGGTGGCGGCGACTATGGGCCCAACAGCGGCGGTTTCGATCAATTGGGATTTGGCACCTTATTGTATTCAAGATAAGTAACCCTTAAAAAAAGAATAATGTTTATCGCAGCATTCGCTATCTGTGTATCAGCATATACACAAATTAAGACAGATACCATTAAGCCCGGTGAACTATGGCCTGATGACAGAGGACAACATATCCAGGCGCATGGCGGAGGAATTATAAAAGTTGCAGAAACTTATTACTGGTTCGGCGAAGATCGCTCTAAAGACAACGATCCGGAAAAGAGATATGTGGCCTGCTACTCGTCTACCGATCTGACCCATTGGGAATTTCGCAACCAGGTGATCAAAACGGCCGATCCAGAGAACTTTGGAAAAGATTTTGTGCTCGAACGACCAAAGGTGTTCTATAACACCCAAACCAGGAAATTCGTAATGTACCTGCATATGGATAATGGCAGCTACAGTGCCGCCCGGGTGGGAATAGCCGTATGCGATAAGGTGGATGGTGATTATAAATACCTCAAAAGCTTCCGGCCGCTGGGCCATGAAAGCCGCGATATAGGCCAGTTCATCGATGATGACGGATCGGCTTATCTTATTTTCGAAGACCGGCCCTACGGTTTCAGGATAGCGAGGCTATCGGACGATTACCTGGATGTCGAAAAGGAAATTTGCCTGATCCCGGCACACATGGAAGGCGGAGCCCTGGTCCATTATAAAGGACTTTACTATGCAATTGGCTCAGCATTGACAGGCTGGGCCCCCAATCCCAATAAATACGCTACGGCCACTTCGCTGGCAGGCCCCTGGTCGGCATTTAAAGATATCGCGCCTGCCGAAACCAACACTTATGGCTCCCAGTCTACGATGATGCTTAAGGTAGTGGGAAAAAAAACAACGACTGTAATATTTATGGCCGATCAGTGGAAGCCTCAAACTCAATGGGAATCCCGGTATTTGTGGTTACCCCTCGAAATAGGAGAAGGTAAGCTCTGGCTGCAAAAGCCAGGACCATGGAAATTGGATATCCGGACGGCAGAAACCACCTTTATTTCCGATGACAAACCTTAAACAGCACACCGATTAAACCTTGTAATATGAAAAAAAAACTACCTTATCTTTTTACAGCAATCTTTCTCGTATTGCTTTCAAATCTGACCATGGCGCCCAAGGCCCATGCCCAGACATTTATTCATCCGGGCGGCTTGCACACCCTGTCTGATCTCGACCGTATGAAGGCCAACGTAGCTGCGGCAGCACATCCGTGGATAGACGCATGGAATGTGCTGATTACGGATGGCGAGGCACAAAACACGTACACTGCCACCCCATACACGAATATTGGCGGCTCCGGCAACCGTCAACAAGCTTCACGGGACGCCCATGCTGCCTATCTCAATACAATACGATGGTATGTTACCGGCGATGTGAGCTATGCTGATTGCGCCGTCAGAATCTGCAACGCCTGGTCCAGCACGGTAAATCAGGTTGCCAGTGGTGAGCTCTATCAGCTTCCCATCAACAATTTTATGCAGGTAGCAGAGCTTCTGCGAATATACTCCGGCTGGGCGGCGGTGGATATTGCCCGGTTTAAGACCATGGCCCTCACGTATTTTTACCCTGCCTGTCATAATTCATTGGCTCAGTGCGGGCTTCCTTCCAGTTGGGATAGCCCGCTGGCTTCATCCATTATGGGTATCGGGTTGTTTTGTGATGACGCAGCTAAGTATAACGAAGCTGTAACCTATTTTGAGAGCGGAGCAGGTAATGGCAGCCTCTTACATGCTGTTTCACTGGCATCAGGGCAGGTAACAGAGATGGGACGCGACATGGTACATGGCAATATCGGCTTGTCCTGTCTGGCGGAGATGTGCCAGACAGCCTGGAACCAGGGGCTTGATCTGTACAGTTATTCCAGCAACCGGTTACTGGCAGGCTTTGAGTATTATTGCCAATATAATCTTAACCATTCCGTTACCTGGGCGCCTATTAATGATTGTGATAATGATAACTTCTTAGGCATTTCCTATTACAATGCACGGGGATACCTGACGAACAACCCGACCTTTGAAATGGTTTATAATCATTATGGTGTTCTAAAAGGGCTTAGTACGCCATACACCAAAACGATGGCTCAATTAGCCAGACCGGAAACACAGAATGCCGACTTTTTTGGGTATGGTACTTTTACCCAGACGCTGAATGCCGCTGCTTCTCCTTTTAAGCCATATGCCACTCCTGCTGCACCAACTGCGCTGGTAGCGACGCCCGGTGTTGGAAAAGTCTACTTAACGTGGACAGGCCCGGGCGGAGATGTAGCTAATGGGTATAATATACTCCGTTCAGCAACCTCCGGCGGCCCCTATACCAGCATTGGTTCCTGGACGAATAATACCCTGACAACCTATACTGATTGGACCGTAACCAACGGTACTGCCTATTACTATAGGGTGTCAGCCAATAATCAGTCAGGTACCAGCGGCACTTCAAATGAAACCAATGCCCAACCCGTAGCGACGACCACATCATTACCTACCGGATGGACAAGCAAGGATATTGGCACTACGGCTACCGTTAGCAGCACCGGTTATGCCAGTGTGGTCAATAATACGTTTGTCGTCAACGGTACAGGAACTGGTCTGGGGGGTACTTCCGATCACTTTACGTATACATACGGGATGGTAACGGGTGATGTGACCATTACTGCGCATATGGCAAATTATATATGGGCCTGGACCGGGGATAAAGCGGGATTGGTGATACGGGAATCGCTCGATTCGAATGCAAAATCGCTCACGTTATACCAGGGAGACCTGGGCAATCGTGTTACTTCCTTTCAAACAAGAAACGCCACCGGGGGAAGTACAACCTCGGTGGGAGGCAATAAATTCAGCTTTTTCCCGTGGTACCGGCTACAGCGGTCCGGCAATACCTTTACAGCCTCCCAATCGACCGATGGAATCACCTGGCAGATCATCGGAACAAGTACTGTAGCCATGAACAGCGCCTGTTATGTGGGACTGGCCGTTTGTTCCGGCTCAACCGGAAGCTTCTCCAATGTTACCTACGAAAATGTATCCATTTCTGGAAACAGTCTCCAGACAATTCCCGACGGGACCTACAGAATTATTGCCCGGCACAGTGGCAAAGTACTGGATGTAGTTGGCGCATCCACAGCCGATGGCGCCAACGTGGATCAATGGACGTATAACGGTGGAACCAACCAGCAGTGGACCCTGACCAACCTGGGAAGTGGCCAATACAAGATCATCGGAGTGGGTAGCGGTAAGTCACTGGATGTAGCCAATAACTCCACGGCTGACGGCGCTAACATAGATATCTGGCCATACAGTGGTAGTAACAACCAACGTTTTACGTTTACCGCCACGAGTGCCGGGTATTTCCGCATTACGCCCGTAAACAGCGGCAAAGCCGTGGATGTAGCCAATAGCTCCACGGCTGATGGCGCCAACGTGGATCAATGGACTTATAACGGTGGCAATAACCAACAGTGGCGTTTTGTGGAGGCTACCGCCGCTGCCACCGCCACCGCATTGGAGACTTCCACTACAGCCAGGACCGCAGCAGCGGACTCATCGATTAACCCAGTAAAAACCACTTCCGACCAGGTGACCCTTTATCCAAACCCGGCAACGGATCAACTGAGGGTGATGCTCGGCAAAGACTTTGAGAAAGGGGCTATTATCACAGTCTGGGATAATAATGGCCGCCTGTTGTCCACGCAGCCGGTCAAAGGCGCCGAACAGGTACTTAAACTGGGCAAACTTCCATTCGGGATTTATCTTATAAAAGTAAGCGATGGGACAAAAAGTATAACGAAGAAGCTGCTGAAAAAATAAGGTAAAAAAACTTAATAAATTTCTTTTCAGCATACAAACCCGACGATTATGAACGCACGGTTATCCTATATATTCTTAGTCTGGATGCTATCTTGCGGTGTAACTCAGACGCAAGCCCAGACATTTGTTCATCCGGGCGGCTTGCACACCCTGGCCGATCTCGACCGTATGAAGGCCAAAGTAGCTGCGGCAGCGCATCCGTGGATAGACGCCTGGAACGTATTGATTACTGATTGGGAAGCCCAGAATACCTATACCGCCCTCCCATATACGAATATCGGAGGTTCCGGAAACCGCCAGCGGGCATCGCAGGACGCTCATGCCGCTTATCTTAATACCCTTCGATGGTATATTACCGGCGATACTACCTATGCACAATGCGCCGTCAGGATCTGTAATGCCTGGTCCAACACGGTAAATCAGGTTGCCAGTGGTGAACTATATCAGCTTCCCATCAATAACTTTATGCAGGTGGCAGAGCTGTTGCGAATATATCCTGGTTGGAAGCCTGCGGATATCGCCAGTTTTAAAAATATGGCCCTCACGTATTTTTATCCTGCCTGTCATAATTCATTGGCTCAATGCGGACTCCCTTCCAGTTGGGATAGCCCGCTCGCATCATCCATTATGGGTATCGGCGTGTTTTGTGATGATTCCGCCAAGTATAACGAAGCCGTTACGTACTTCAAAACAGGGGCAGGTAACGGTAGCCTCTTACACGCTGTTTTATTGGCATCAGGACAGATAACAGAGATGGGACGCGACATGGTACATGCCAATATCGGCTTGTCCTGTCTGGCGGAGATGTGCCAGACAGCCTGGAACCAGGGGCTTGACTTATACAGCTATGGCAACAACCGGTTACTGGCAGGCTTTGAGTATTATTGCCAATATAATCTGAACCATCCCGTTACCTGGGCGCCTATCAATGATTGTGACAATGATAATTTCTTAGGCATTTCCTATTACAATGCACGGGGATACCTGACGAACAACCCGACCTTTGAAATGGTCTACAATCACTATAATGTTTTGCAAGGCCTCAGCACGCCATACACCAAAGCACTGGTTAACCTGGCCAGGCCCGAAACCCAGAATGCGGATTTTTTCGGGTATGGCACTTTTGCCTACACGCTGGACGCCGCGGCCTCTCCTTTTGTCCCTTATCCCATTCCCGCAGCGCCAACAGCTTTAACAGCAAGGGCCGCTGTTTCGAAAGTATACCTGGCGTGGACAGGCCCGGGCGGAGATGTTGCCAACGGGTATAACATACTGCGTTCAACAACCCCTGGCGGCCCCTATACCAGCATTGGTTCCTGGACGAATAATACCCTGACAACCTATACAGACTGGGCCGTAACAAACGGTACCACCTATTACTACAAAGTGTCTGCCAATAACCAGTCCGGTACCAGCGGCGCCTCAGGCGAAGCCAGCGCACAACCTGTTGCGACGACCGCTGTATTACCTGCCGGATGGACAACAAAAGATATTGGCAGCACGACCGCTGTTGGCAGTACCGGGTATGACAGTGTTATCAATAACACTTTTGTTGTCAATGGCTCCGGCACCGGTATGGGTGGGACTTCCGATAACTTTACGTATACCTACGGGGTCGCAACCGGTGATTTCACCATCACGGTGCATATGGCGAATTACAATTGGGCCTGGACCGGCGATAAAGCGGGCCTGGTGTTGCGGGAAACGCTTAATCCCGATGCGAAATCGCTCACGTTATACCAGGGAGACCTGGGCAATCGTGTTACTTCCTTTCAAACAAGGAACACCACCGGAGGAAGTACCACCTCGGTGGGGGGCAATAAATTCAGCTTTTTCCCCTGGTACCGGCTACAGCGGTCCGGCAATACCTTTACTGCCTCCCAGTCGACGGATGGAATCAACTATGGCGTCGTTGGAACAAGTACAGTAGCCATGAACAGCACCTGTTATGTAGGAATGGGCGTTGCCACGGGAGCAACAGGAAACCTCTCCAACGTTACCTACGAAAATGTGACTATTTCAGGAGGAACTACGGCCCCTCCCTCGCCTCCAACAGGGTTAACAGCGGTTGTAGGTAATACACAACTACACCTGAGCTGGGACACCACAAGTGGCGCCGCCAGCTATACCCTGAAGCGCGCCACCGTTAGCGGCGGCCCTTATACCACTGTTGTTACAGGCATCGATTCTACCAGCTATACCGATACGGGCCGGGTAAACGGAACTACTTATTACTACGTGGTGACAGCCGCAAATTTTGCAGGTGAAAGTCAGAACTCTGCGGAAGTAAGCGCCACGCCGGTACTTAGTCTGGCCCCGGTTCCTGTTGGCGTAACGGCTGCATCTGTATCTCCCAGCCAGATCAACCTGTCGTGGACATCCAGTCTGAGCGCAGCTACCTATAACGTGAAACGGGCCACGGCAAGCGGGGGGCCTTATACCACTATTGCCAATCCAGCCACAACCAGCTATAGCGACACGGCGCTTGTTGATACCACTACCTATTACTATGTTATTTCGGCGGTCAATGCGATAGGGGAAACTGCTAACTCTGCCCAGGTGAGCGCCACACCGGGCGAAGCTTACTACTGGAAGTTCGATGAAACCAGCGGCGCCACAGCAGTCGATTCGTGGAACGGCAAGAACGCTACCCTGTCTTCCGGTGCAACCTTCACGGCAGGTGCCATCAATAATGGCGTTAGCCTGGATGGCACAGCCAATGGCTATGTCACCCTTCCTGCGGCACTGGTTAGCTCCCTTAACGACTTTACCGTTTCCGCCTGGGTAAAACTGGATGTAAATGCAACCTGGGGGCGCATTTTCGACTTTGGTTCAGGAACAGGAACGTATATGTTCCTGACAACGAAAAACGGTACCGACGGAACGCCACGTTATGCCATCACTACCGGTTCAGGGGAGCAGGGAGTCAACGGCAGCGCTGCGATGCCAACCGGTGTGTGGACACACATGGCCGTGACCCAATCCGGTACAGTAGCTATTTTGTATGTCAATGGCGTGGAGGTTGGGCGTAATACCAATATAACCCTCCGCCCATCGGGCCTGGGTAATACGACACAGAACTGGATCGGCAAGTCGCAGTGGAACGATCCGACATTATCGGGTAAAGTAGATGAATTCCGTATTTACAGCCGGGCATTGAGCGCTGCAGAAATATCCAATCTCGCCTTTCTGCTCCTGCCCCCGGCAACGCCGGCAAATCTGTCGGCTACAGCAGGAAACAACCAGGTGACATTGAACTGGACGGCCGCAGCAGGAGGAACCAGCTATAACATTAACCGGGCTACTGCTATTGGAGGCCCCTACACCATTATTGCAAACGCAACCACCACCAGCTATACCGATGCCGCGGCAACCAATTGCACCAACTACTTCTACACGGTATCGGCGGTTAATAACGTAGGTGTAAGCATAGCTTCTTTACCTGCCGGCACTTCATTAGGGCGTAAGCTTACCGGCACGCTGATTGGCACAGCCGGTTCATGGGGCAATAATCCCGCCACTACCAGGGCGGCGGCAGTGGATGGTGATCTGACAACTTTCTTCGATGCTTCGCAGGGCAGTGCCTGGGTAGGGTATGACCTGAGTGCCGATAGTATTAGTGTCATCAGGCGCGTGCGTTACGCGCCACGTAGTGATATTCCATCGCGGATGGTTGGCGGCGTTTTTCAGGGAGCCAATATGGCAGACTTCAGCGATGCGGTAACGCTGTTCACCGTTACTGCTCAACCGGCCGTTGGGGTACTTACAGAACAGACTATCTCAGATTCTATTCCATACCGCTACGTTCGTTACCTGTCGACTGCCTCAGGCTATGGCAACGTTGCAGAAATTGCGTTTTTCGGGCTAATTGCACACTTGCCGGTATTCAGCAGCGACAGTGTCGTTAATGCTACTTATGACTCTGCCTTCCGCTACACGGCCATAGCATCGAATATGCCAACTCAGTTCACCGCCACCGGCCTGCCGGATAGTTTAAGCATCAACACCTGTACCGGCATCATTTCCGGTACGCCGGTTCTTGCAGGTACTTTCCCTGTTAATATAACCGCCACTAATTTCTATGGCGCCAGTACTGATACGGTGAAGCTGATCATTAAACGAAATCAAACCATCAGCTTTAATAGTTTGAATAAAAAATGGATGGGTGATCCGGATTATACACTCACGGCAACAGCCAGTTCGGGTTTACCCATCACCTATACCAGCGCTGATACAACGGTCGCTACTATTGTAAGCGGAAAACTGCATATTGTGGATACCGGTACAACTATCATTACAGCATCGCAGGCCGGAGACAGTACTGACAAAGCCGCAACACCCGTTACGCAAACGTTCACCGTTATTCCCCTGCACTTGCAGGTGCAGCATCTTGACGGCTCGAATGGCATTACTTCGACCAATAGCATCGAGTCCCACCTGAAAATCGTGAACGTGGACTCGATCGGCATTCGTTACAACGAGTTGACGGCCCGTTATTGGTTCACCGCAGAAAATTATGCCGGCATCAATACCTGGATCGATTATGCTCAGGTAGGCAATAGCCATGTAAGCATAAAATATGTTCAATTGTCACAGCCGCATAGCGGAGCGCTGGGCTATATCGAATACAGCTTTGATTCTTCAGCAGGGACCCTGCCCGCCGGCAGTAATCCAGGAGAGATCCAATCCCGTTTCGCCAATATGGACTGGTCTGTGATGAACCAGGCAGATGATTATTCCTATCAGAACGATCCCGTGTATACCCTCAATAATCAAATCACGTTGTACCGCAATGGCATGCTCATCTGGGGAACGGAACCGGTATCGGTGCCGGCGGTGCTCAGCCTGAAGCCCTATTTCCAGAATCAGAACAGCAATCCTGCTACCAATACGATCAGCACTTATCTTTACCTGAACAATGAAGGGAACCTGCCGGTGGCCTACCAGGATCTTTCCGCACGATACTGGTTCACGAAAGACGGGTCTGCAGCTTTGAATGATTGGATCGATTATGCAAAATTGGGCAGCTCCAATATTGCCGGACAGTTCGTCCCGCTCAGCCCGGCAAGAGATAGCGCCGATACGTATTTTGAGATTAAAGTGGACTCATCGGCCGGAACTTTATACCCCTTAAGCAGTACGGGTAATATCCAGTACCGCATTGCGAAGACGGATTGGTCCAACTTCAGTGAGACCAACGACTACTCGTATCGCCCTGCCGGGCCCTTCGCAGTAAACCCTCACATCACCATTTATTACAAAGGGGCATTGGTATACGGTACGGAACCCACTTCAATCACTGGGACAGGGCAGGCAACCACCCTCCGGCAGCAGACCACCGGCAACCTGATAACGCCCGCAGCGGCAGCTATCCTTTATCCCAACCCTGTCACCGGCAATAGCTTTTATATTAAAACGTCCCCGGATCTTAAAAACACAATCGTTCAAATTAAAATGTATAATGCCAATGGTAAAATGATCCTCAACAAAGCGACCCAGACGGACGATTCGGGTATTGTGAAAGTGGAATGGAGCGGCAGCATCTCCCCCGGCGTCTATATGGTTCAGCTAAATAATCTGCTAATGATCAAAGTAATGATCCAAGGGAATTAATCAATATGAAAAGAGTAATCCGTTTAAAATCAATTATCAGCTCCCTTTTAATCATGGCCTTACCGCTCTGTGCATCGGCACAGGCGGTAAGGCAAAAAATAAATATCGACCGGGAATGGAAATTTGTATTGGCTGATGAGGCCGGCGCAGAAGCGGCCGCCTACAACGACACCAACTGGCGCAACGTCAATATTCCTCATAATTTCAGCGAACCCTATTTCCAGGCTGCAACATGGTACACGGGCTATGGATGGTACCGTAAGCATTTTGCCTTGCCCGGCAGTTGGAAGGGCAAAAGGATCTTCGTAGAATTTGAAGGCGCATTTCGCGAAGCGGAGATTTTTGTCAATGGCCAAAAAATGGGTACCCATCAAAGCGGTTATACCGGCTTTTCGATTGATATTACCCCTGCCATACATACAGGAGACAATGTACTGGCGGTAAGACTGAATAACCTATGGAATGCCCAATTGGCGCCTCTCAACGGCGACCACAACTTTACCGGGGGGATTTACAGGGATGTTTATCTGGTGGCCACCAATCCCGTACATGTGACCTGGTACGGCGCCTTTGTAAGCACCCCCAACATTTCTCAGGAGTCAGGTACCGTAAACATTAAGACAGAAATAAAGAATGATGGGAAGGTAACTGAATTTTATAGACTGAAAACGACCATTCTTGACCCTTCGGGCAAGCCGGTGGACACTTTTTCCACTTCACGCAAGATAGCCGCAGGAGAAACAGTTGAATATAATCAAACCGGTCACAGCATTCCTGCACCAAAGCTTTGGCATCCCCAACATCCCTATTTGTACAAAGCCGTCAGTACTTTATATAAGGGGAAAAAAGTCGTAGACCGGTATGAAACACCTTTCGGGTTCCGATGGATAGAATGGACTGCCGGCAAAGGTTTTTTCCTGAACGGCGAACGATATTATTTTAGAGGGGCCAACGTACACCAGGATCATGCAGGCTGGGCCAGCGCTGTGACGAATACGGGTATCGCGAGAGATGTCAGGATGGTGAAAGACGCCGGATTTGATTTTATCCGCGGATCGCATTACCCTCATGATCCTGCCTTTGCCGAAGCCTGCGATAGCCTGGGCGTACTATTCTGGTCGGAGAATAATTTTTGGGGAGCAGGCGGATTTTCCCGCGAAGGGAGCTGGTTTTCAAAAAGCGGCGCCTACCCGGTAAAAGCAGAAGACCAGCCAAATTTTGAAACGAGCCTTAAGAACAGTTTGAGAGATATGATACGGACTAATAGAAATCATCCTTCCATCATAACCTGGAGCATGTGTAATGAAGCCTTTTTTACGGAAAATAGTACCCTTCCCCGGGTTCGTGAATTTTTGAAAGAACTGGTAGCGCTGACGCATGAATTGGACCCTACCCGAAAGGCAGCTGTTGGCGGCGCACAGCGGGGGGATTTGGATAAAACCGGAGATATTGCAGGATATAATGGAGACGGAGCACGATTGTTCATCAACCCCGGCATACCCAGCGTGGTTAGCGAATATGGCTCCACCATTGCAGACCGCCCGGGTAAATACGAACCGGGTTTCGGAGATTTGGAAAATCAGCCTCCCTTTGAATGGCGCAGCGGACAAGCCATCTGGTGCGCTTTCGATTATGGGACTACCTTCGGCAGGCTCGGTCGGATGGGCATTATAGACTACCAGCGCATTCCTAAACGGGCATGGTACTGGTACCGCCATGAATACAAAAAGATCCCTCCGCCTGAATGGCCGGCAGAAGGCATACCCGCCGCATTACAACTGACAGCCGATAAAACAGTAATTGAACATCCCGATGGCTCAGACGATGTCCATTTAATGGTAACCGTATTGGATGCAGCTGGTAAGCCAATCAGTAACTCTCCTGGTGTGACATTCACTTTGGTTTCAGGCCCGGGAGAATTCCCTACCGGTTCTACAATCACTTTTTCGGAAAAAACGGATATCCCTATCCAGGATGGCAAGGCCGCTATTGAATTCCGTAGCTATTATTCGGGTAGCAGCCTTATAAGAGCTGCTTCTGCCGGGTTGAAAGATGCCTATATCACCATATTTTCAAAAGGCGCCCCGGTATTCACCTGCGATCGGAAACAGATCGTTACAGAACGTCCTTACGTACGATTTGAAGAAAAAAGAGAAGAAACTCCGGCAACAGGTGAAACCAATTTTACCTTTAATAAACCTACACACCCCAGCAGCGAGCTGGAAGGCCATTCAGGGCGACTGGCAAACGACCAGGATACCGGGACCTGGTGGTCAGCGAAAACAGGAGCGATAGGGGAGTGGTTAACGATTGATCTGGAAAATACCGTCACGATCACTGCTATAAAACTGTTTTTTCCCAAAGCAGGCAATTACAGGTATAAGCTGCAGGTGACAGCAGATGGCGACAATTGGGTGGATGTGTCGGATCAAAGCAATACCATAAGTACGGAGGTTAAACGAACGCATAACGCACCAGCCGGGACTACGGGAAGATCGGTAAGAATATTGTTTGCCGGATTACCCGAAGGCGAAAAAGCTGCAGTGGCAGAAATGGAAGTGTTTGGGGAGAACTGACCGGCAATAAAAGAATATTACAACAATACTGATTATCGCTATCTTTAAAAATCGCTTTTTTAACTGATTCTTATGTACGCACTTTATCTTAAAGGCTTTTTTCGGAGGATGCTTCGTAATAAAACCTACTTTCTCATCAATATCGTCGGGCTTTCGATTGCCTTAAGTGCGTCTATGTTGATATTAGTATGGATTCTGTACGAAAAAAGTTTTGACAGGACAAACCCTGATGCTCCCAACATCTACCGTGTTTATTCGCACATTAATATAAATGGCAACAACTTTACATCTTCCATGGCGCCGCCGCCCCTTGCAGATGTATTAAGAAAACAGTTCCCTGAAATAATAGAAAGTACCCGTGTGTGGAGCTATAATAATCTAACCGCTAGCAATGATGAAGGCGGTAGAACTGATAAAGTATTTAACGAAAAACAATTGTACCAGGCTGATTCTACTTTCTTTAGAATCTTCAATTTTAAGATGTTGGAAGGCGATCTCCGCACGGCGCTTGCCCTGCCATTGACCGTTGTGCTTAGCAAAGAAGCCGCTATAAAATATTTCAGCGAGAAAGAATATCGGGAAAATAAGATATTGGGTAAAAGCCTGGTGCTTGGTTTCTTTGGGCGCTGTAAAATAACTGGCATTACCGAAAATGTTCCGGCCAATGCTCATTTTCACTACAATATTATTCTCTCCAATATTTCCGACCCCTGGTACAAGTCTGGTGTTTGGGTGGACAACACTTATTATACCTATATTCTTTTAGCAAAAGGTGCGAATCCTACGGCATTGGAATCGAAATTTCCATCGGTAATCCGGACCTATCTTGACCCGCAATTGAAAACCAATTTCGGCACTAGTTATGATGAACTGAAAAGAAAAGGCAGTTATTGGGAATATAAGCTACAGCCATTAACGGATATACATCTGCAGTCTGATTTTGAACGGGAACTGGAACCTACTGGAGATATCGGCAGTCTTTATATTCTGGGTGCTGTCGGATGTTTTTTGATCCTCATGGCATGTATCAATTACGCTAATCTTGCTACTGCATATTCCATGGAACGGTCAAAAGAAATTGGCTTGCGCAAGACTTTTGGTGCCAGCAGATGGAGGCTTGCAATGCTTTTGTTCACTGAATCAGGGATCATCACTCTGATAGCCTCCCTGCTTTCGACGATCATTATTACTGCTTTTGTAAATCCGTTCGGTAGAATATTGGGCACAGAGTTCCCTGTGGGAATACTTTATAATCCGGCCATCTGGCTTTTATTTATCAGCCTTTCTTTATTGATCAGTTTTTTAGGGAGCGCTTACCCTTCACTTTATCTTTCCTCTTTTAATGCTATCAAAGCGATCAAAGGCCAGATCGCGGAAGGAAAAAATACGATCGGTTTAAAAAGAGTGCTGGTAATTTCACAGTTTGCTATCTCAATTGGGCTTGTATTAAGCACGGTGATAGTATACGAACAATTAAGTTATTTAAGCGGGAAATCGCCCGGCTTTAATAAAGAAAACATTCTTATTATCACAGACCCTGCCATGAGGCTTGGTCACAATGCCGATGCGTTTATAAAACAGCTAAGGCAAAACAGTGCTATTAAAAGCGCAAGCATATGTTCTGATTACCCGGGAAGTGGTATGGATAATTTTCCGATCGCAGTAAACAATCGTCGTGATAATACAGATCAGATGCTCACTAATTTTAATGCCGGGTATGATTTTTTACAAACCTTTGGTATTGAACTGTTGAAAGGAAGAGATTTTTCAGAAGCTATGGATATGGACACTGTAAGGCGTGTAATATTAAATGAAACAGCAGTAAGTAAACTCCAACTCGCAAAACCACTGAATAGTTTTATTCTTACCAAAACACTCAATGCACTTACCATTGAACAAAAACGGTATGAGGTGATCGGCGTCGTAAAAGACTTTAATTTTGAATCGCTGCATAAACCCATCCGCCCTATTGTTATTTTCCTTGATAAAGGCGGAAGTTTTATTTGCGTGCGCATTAAGCCGGGTAATATAGATAAGACAATCGAAGCTGTAAAAGATACCTGGAATGCGTTTCTGCCAAACACACCTTTCGAGTACAATTTCCTGGATGAAAAGATCAATGGTTTGTACCGGACAGAGATCAGTTTAAGCCGGCTGCTTATGATATTAACGATGCTTGTGGTGTTCATTGCGGGTATTGGATTAATAGGGCTGACGGCACTTATGGTTCAGCAACGTACAAAGGAAATTGGTGTGCGTAAGGTACTTGGCGCAAGTGTCTCGGACATTATGTACCTTCTTAACAGGCAATATATTAAAGGAGTCGTTATCTCATTTATTATTGTAAGTCCTCTATGTTTCTTCCTGATGAATCTGTGGCTTCGTCATTTTGCATACCATACTCCATTTTCTGTTTGGGTGTATATTATTACGGGCATTGCAGCCCTGTTGGCTACCATATCTATTACCAGCTTTCAAAGTTTTAAGGCGGCTGTACAAAATCCGGTAAAATCGTTACGAACTGAATGAATAGGCTATGAACGAAACAATGAGGTATTTCGAACGGCGCTACTATACAGTGGCGCCAATTGTAAGCGTATCCGTCGCTACAAGCGAAATAATCCAAAGCGATCATCTATCTGATTGACTTCTATATGAGATATTTTGTAGTATGGCTCCTGGTTTTTTTATGGTTCTTTGCGGAGAGCACAAAGGCTCAATCAGCTCTTACGTACACGGCTGCCCCCACGGCGACCTGGCAATGGTCCGTGCCTGTAAAAGGAGGCCGGACGAATGCCGATGCCAGGGCCTGGCTCTGGGTTCCCCCTTCCTGCAAAAAAGTAAAAGTTGTATTGGTCGCGCAGAACAATATGGAGGAACTGTCCATTCTGGAAAATGAGCATTTTCGCCAGGCGATGGGTGCGATGAGCATTGCGGAAGTATGGGTGTCTCCAGCCTTCGATCATAATTTTCGTTTTACGGAAGGGGCCGGAGAGGTATTCACGAAAATGATGGATGAGCTGGCCGATTCCTCGGGTTATGCTGAGTTGAAATATAGTCCGGTCATTGGGATCGGTCATTCCGCTGCGGCCAGCTGGCCGTATTATTTTGCCGCCTGGAACTCCGGGCGGACCCTGGCCTGTTTGTCGGTCAGCGGGCAATGGCCTTATTTCCGGCATCCGGCTTTTGCGCCGGACATCTGGGCGATGGATCAGAATATCGATTTCATCCCTTGTTTGGAGACGATGGGGGAGTATGAAGCGGCGGATACCTGGTCCGCGGAAGGGCTGAAAGAAAGGGCGCAGCATCCTCTTATGCCGCTGAGCATGCTGGCCTGCCCGGCGGAGGGTCATTTTGCCGCCACACAAAAAAAGATCGATTATATCGCCCTCTATATAAAAAAAGCGATCCAATACCGGCTGCCCGATTACGATCCTGATAAGGGGGCGCCTTTACTCCAAAAGATCGATCCTACGCGAACAGGTTGGCTGATGGATAAATGGCGTTTCGACCGGGGGGCTACTGCTGTGGCTGCGCCTGTTGGAAAATACAGCGGCGATGCTGCCGCCGCTTTCTGGTTCTTCGATGAAGAAATGGTGCGGGCAACGGAGAAATATGAATCGGCTTACCGGGATCAGCGGGCTCCATTGATCGGATATGTGCAGGAGGCGAAAGTTGTGCGGCAGCGGGATACGCATTTGCAGGTGAGCCTGCAATTTTTGCCCCTGGAAGACGGCATCAGCTTCGTTCTCAAAGGGGCCTGGCTGGATACGGTGCCGGGCGAGAGCTCGCGGCCGGCTGTCTGGACGGGGCTGCCTGCGGGTAGCGCCATCGGCCATCCGGGCAATGGCGGAACTATTCGTATCGATCGGGTGGCAGGTCCATTTGAAAAAATCAATGATACTACGTTCCGGCTGGCGCTGGAGAAGGACGCGCCTTCCTTGGAGCAAGGTAATGGCAAGGCGCCGCAAAACTACGTATTGACGTTTGTCGCCTCTTATTCCGGGGATGCCATTTATAAGCCGGCGGTTCAGCAGGCGGAGATGGTGATCCCGGCGGAGAACAGGGAGGGGCGCGAACAGCATATTCGTTTTCCGGTTATTGCCGATCAGCAAGAGAGAGCAGGGCCTGTCGTACTGACGGCGGTATCTGATGCGGGGCTGCCTGTATCTTATTATGTGTCAGAAGGGCCTGCAGTCATAAAAGGGAACAGACTGTATCTGACGAAAGCGCCGCCGCGGAGCCGTTATCCGATTAAGGTGACGGTAGTGGCCTGGCAATATGGAAGAGGTGGGGGCAAGGCCGTAATGACTGCCCGGCCGGTCCGGCAAAGTTTTTTTGTGCAGCCGCAGTCCGGCAAATTACCGGTGCAGAAGGTGGTGCGACTGGCGGAGCAGCAATATGATGCTTATATAAAAACGCATGCCGACATGGTCCGTTATCCAAGGAGTACGAACCCGGATGGCACGTTGAATGAATCGGATGCAGCCGGCTGGACGAGCGGGTTTTTCCCGGGTAGCCTGTGGTTCCTGTATAAGCTGACCGGCGGAGGGCAATGGAAGAGCGCTGCGGAAAAGTGGACGGAGGGGCTGGAGAAAGAAAAGAATGACAAGAGTACACATGATCTGGGCTTTATGTTATATGATTCTTACGGGACCGGGTATGCGGTGACGGAAGCCCCCGCTTATAAGGACGTATTATTGCAGGGCGCCAGGTCTCTGTCTACGCGCTTTCATCCCGAGGTGGGGGCGATACGTTCCTGGGATAATCCGGCCTTCCACTACCCGGTGATCATCGATAACCTGATGAACCTGGAATTCCTGTTCTGGGCTACCAGGGCCAGCGGGGATTCTTCTTTTTATAAGATAGCGGTGGCCCATGCCAATACGGATCTGAAATACCGATTCCGATCGGACAACAGCAGTTACCATGTATTGGATTTCGACCCTGTATCCGGCCGGTTGTTGCGGAAGATGACGCATCAGGGTTACTCCGACTCCTCTTGCTGGGCCAGGGGGCAGGCCTGGGGCATTTATGGATATACGGTGTTGTACCGGGAGACAAAGGACAAACGATATTTAGAAAGAGCTATCCGAACGGCTGATTATTTTATCGGGCAGACGGATAAGATCGCCGATCATATTCCGTATTGGGATTTCCAGGCGCCGGATATTCCCCGGGCGCCGCGGGATGCGTCGGCTGCTGCCGTGGCGGCATCGGGGATGATCGAACTGAGTAAGTATGCGGGTAAGAAATATTTTGCCAGGGCGGAGGAGATGCTGGCGAGTCTTTGTTCCGATGCTTACCTGGCTGCGCCGGGGACGAATAATTATTTTTTGCTGAAACATAGTACCGGTCACAAGCCGCACAATTCGGAGATCGATGTGCCGATCGTATATGCGGATTATTATTTGCTGGAGGCGCTCTGGCGCTATAGCCAGGCAACAGGGAACTGAGCCCTGCTGATGCAAAGAATCGATAAAAAAATGATCATGAAAAGATTGATGATATTGCTGATTTCCCTGCAACTGATAGAAGGACTCTATGCACAAGAGGGCAACCGGGGAATGCCGGCGGGCACAGCTATCCTGGAAGCAACCCGTATACGGCTTCAATCTCCTGATGGACGGGTCCGGGTGGAATTGTACCAGAAGCAGTCGGGGGATGGCAGGAAGTCGCTGTTCTACCAGGTCGCTTTTAAGGGACGTCCTATTATCCTGGAGTCGGCGCTGGATATCCGGATGGATAACCATATCATGGAATCGGCGCTGGCGTTGAAGCCGGATACGGCAACGGACTGGTGTGCAAGCCTGTTGTATCAAAAGACGGATAGCGGTAGCCGGGATAGCTCCTGGCGGCCGTTATATGGGGAGAATGCGCTGATCCGGGACCATTATAATGGGGTGACCTTGTCTTTTGTAAAAGCGGACCGGCCGAAATATACCATGCAGCTGATCTGCCGGGCTTATGATGAGGGGGTGGCTTTCCGGTATTATTTCCCGGAAAACCCTACGGGCGTATATTATCATATCACTGCGGAGAACACGGAATTTACATTGCCGCCGGATACGAAGGCCTGGTTTACTTCCTGGGCGCAGGGGCCTTATCAATTGCTGCCGCTACAGGCCTGGCCGGATGAGTCGGAACGACCCCTGCCGCTGCAGTTGGCGGATGGCAGTTATGTCTGTCTGGCGGAAGCGCAGATGGTGGATTATGCGCGGACCAAATTCAAATTAAGTCCGGACAAGCCGAATACCATTCAGACCGCTCTCTTCGGAGGGGTGGATGGCATTACGTATTTCGGTACCCCCTGGCGGGTCATTATGGTGGGGGAGCAGGCGGCGGATCTGATTCGGAATGAAGCGCTGCTGTTGAACCTGAACCCGCCGTCTGCGCTTGCGCAGACGGACTGGATCCAACCGGGTAAGATCATCCGGGAGATGACGCTTACCACCGAAGGGGCCAGAACATCTATTGATTTTGCCGCTGCTCACCATCTTCAATATATACTGTTTGATTGGAAATGGTATGGACCTGCTATGACTTTCAACACCGATGCTACGAAAGTGGTAGCGCCTATCGATATGGCGGGAGTAGTGAAGTATGGGAAGGAGAAGGGCATCGGCGTCTGGCTGTATGTCAACCAGCAATCCCTGCTGACACAACTGGATACGATCCTGCCTTTGTATGAGCAGTGGGGGATTAAGGGGGTGAAGTTTGGGTTTGTCGAGCTGGGATCTCAGCGTTGGACGGTCTGGCTGGAAGAAGCTATTCAAAAGGCGGCGGCTCATCACCTGATGGTGGATGTGCATGACGAGTGGCGTCCTACCGGTGAACAACGCACCTGGCCGAACCTGTTATCGGCGGAGGGAATTCGCGGGAATGAGGAGATGCCCGATGCTACACATAATACGGTCCTGCCTTTTACCCGTTTTATTGCCGGGCCCGCGGATTATACGATCTGTTATTATGATCACCGGATAAAGACCACGCATGCGCATCAGCTGGCGCTGGCGGCCATTTATTACAGTCCGTTGATGACGTTGTTCTGGTATGACAAGCCGGCTGCTTATCAGCAGGAGCCGGAGGTAGAGTTCTTTGAGAAGATTCCTACCAGTTGGGAGGAGACGAAGGTGCTGGATGGGCAGCCGGGGGAATTTATCACGATGGCGAGGCGCCAGGGAGAGGACTGGTTCCTGGGAACGATCACCAACGACAGCGCCCGGAGTACGACAATCGCTTTGAGTTTTCTGCCCCGGGGGAAGAAATATATGGCTACGATCTATTCCGATGACGCTACCGTGAAGACTGCGACACATGTGCGGAGGATGCAAATGAAGGTGAATGCATCTACCATGTTGACGGTGGGGTTATTGCCCTCGGGTGGGGAAGCTATCTGGCTTAGCCCGGAGAAATGACTTTTACGCTAGTAGAGAGGCTTGTCGCGAAGGGGGAGGGTTCGCGTGGAGTGGTTATGAGCCGGCTTTGCGGGTCGAATCGCGGATGAAGAGTTCGGTGGGGAAGATCTTCTTCGTGAATTCGGTGGGGGGCCTCTTGCTTTCGATCAGTTCGAGAAGCAGTTCCGTCGCAGTCTTGCCGATTTCGTAGGCGGGTTGGCGGATGGTGGTGAGGGAGGGACAGAAGAGTTCCGGGGAGTTGAAGTTGCTGAATCCGGCGATGGCCATCTGGTCCGGGATCTTCAGCCCTTTTTTACGAAGGATGGAATAGCATCCCATGGTGAGGCGGTCCGAGGCGCAGAGCAGGGCATCGGGCGGATCGGGTAGGAGCAGGAGTTCGTCCATTGCCTTGCCGATCTCTTCGGGCAGCATACCTCCGTGCATGCAATATTTTATATAGGTCTCATTGATAGCGAGGCCGGCTTCCTGTAAAGCCTGCTCATATCCCTCTCTTCTCTCCCTTGTGATGGAGATATGGGGGGAACTGGTGATATGGGCGATCTTCCGGTAGCCAGAGTCGATGAGGTGGCGGGTGCATTCGTAAGCGCCACCCCGGTTGTCGGCTACGACGCGGTGGGTGGCTAGCTGGTCGGTGACGCGGTCGAAGAATACGATGGGCAGCCCTTGTTCATGGAGTTTGCTGAAATGGCTCAGGTCTTCTGATTCTGTGGACAAGGATACGAGGAGTCCGTCGACGGATCTCCAGGTAAGGTTTTGCACATTCTTCATCTCGCGTTCATAGGATTCCTGGCTCTGCGTAATAATGACGAGATAATCGTTGTTATAGGCCACGGACTCGATGCCGCTGATCACTTCTGCGAAAAATACATTGGGGATATTGCAGAGCACGACCCCGATGCTGCGGCTGTGCTTGTTTTTGAGGCTTTGTGCGATGAGGTTGGGCCGGTACTGATGGATATCGGCATATTCCTGCACTATGCGGCGGGTTTCTTCGCTGATCTTATAGCTGTCTTTAAGCGCCCGGGAGACCGTGGAATAAGATAAGTTCAGGGCCTTCGCAATGTCTTTGATGGTAATGCTATCCAATCTCATTCCTTATATATTTCTGATTAAAAATACGACTTGTGCCAACGTTTGCCCAAATAAACTACACTTTGTTATGTCAATGTATTCGAAAATAAGAACGTATCTACTATTTCTCCTGGCCGCCTGTTTTATTCCGTCCTGTTTGGTATGGGCGAAGGCCGGCCGGGATTTATCCGCGGCCAAAGGTGATTCTTCCCTGATCGTGTATCCGGCCCCGCCAGGCAGCCCGGGGAATGACGATTTTACAGTGAAAGTAAGAAGGCCCGGACAGGCCTGGCAGGATCTTTATACGTACCTGGTGAAGGTGGACCAGGTGATAGAAGCCAGACATACGCCACAGGGCTCTTCTATGGCTTATTTTGATTTTTCCGGCACGGTGAATATTGCCGTTACCTGGAATAAAGGTACTATCCATACTGTCAGGATCAGGCCTTTGTCTTATGGTATACAGCCTGTCATCAACGGGAATACGATTCGTTTTTCTTTGTCGGAACCGCGTAATCTTTCCATAGAGGTGAATGGAGAATTATTTCACAACCTCCATCTTTTTGCAGGTCCGGTTGAAACCTGCCGGCCTTCTCCTACCGACCCTCACACCATTTATTACGGTCCGGGCATTCACCAGGTAGGTAGGGTGACTGTGCCGGGAGGGACCACCGTCTATATAGCCGGCGGCGCTTTGGTAGAAGGTCAGTTCCTCGTTAGTCACGTGGAAAATGTCCGGATACTTGGGCGGGGGATATTATATCAAACTAAGGGAAGACCGGTTTCGACTCCGGCTGCGAGTTCGGCTGCGGCTACAACTACAACTCCGGCGATTTCGGCCGGTAAGACCGGGAATAAGATCCGGAATGATGATATCCTGGTCGAGTTCTCGAAAAATGTGGAGATCAATGGGATCATCGTGCTGCCGGTCACCTACACGGTATTGATGGGGAATTCGGAGTATGTGACGATCCGGAACCTCAAATCTTTCAGTGCGGGCGGCAACAACGATGGTATTGATGTATTCTGTAGCAAGGATGTGCTGATCGATAGTGTATTCATGCGAAATTCGGACGATAATATCGCCATTTACGGGCATCGGTGGGGTTACTACGGGAATACCAGAAATATTACGGTTAGTAATTCGGTGTTATGGGCGGATGTGGCCCATCCGATCCTTATTGGTACGCATGGTGATCCTCCTCATCCCGATACGCTGGAAGAGATGAAATTCGTCAACCTGGATATTCTCGACCAGGCGGAGGCGCAGATCGGTTACCAGGGATGTATGAGCATCAATGCCGGCGATGCTAACCTGGTTCGCGATATCCGGTTCGAAAATATCCGCGTGGAAGATATCCGGCAGGGACAGCTGGTAAATCTGCGGGTGATGTACAACCGGAAATATAATACGGCGCCAGGCGGCGGCATTGAAAATGTTCTGTTTAAGAATATCAGCTATGAAGGCAGTCATGCGAACCTATCTGTGATCGCGGGTTATGACAGCCTCCGTAATATCCGGAATGTTACTTTCGAGGATCTCCGGATCAATGGCAAATTGATCTGGGATCGTATGCCGGGCAAGCCGGCATGGTATCTGACGGGGGATTTTGCTCATTTCTTTGTGGGCGAGCATGTCGAGGGGCTGAAGTTTATCTCGTCAGACGCTGCAAAGGATGCGGCCCAACCTGCGGTGGGGCAGACGGATGACCGTCGACCTGGGGACCTCGCTGGATCTGGCTTCGCGGCGGGACAAGGGTATTCCGATGAAATCTACCAATACTCCGTGCCGGTGGGTGGGCGTACAGCTTATCTATGGATTCCTCCGGCCTGTCGACAGGTCCGGGGGGTGATCCTGGCGATGGAGAATGCGTTGGAGCTTAACTGGATGAATGATCCGATCATCCGGAAAGAGGCTGCGGCGGATGGGTTGGCGATGATCTGGCTGTCCGATGGCAAGCCGACGGATATTACCTGGGAGATGAAGCCGGAGGCGGTACAGGCTTTGGATAAGCTATTCTATGACCTGGCGCTTGAATCCGGTTATGCGGAGATCGGGAAAGCGCCTATCATCGTTACCGGGCATTCCTGGAATGGGAGGATGGCCTGGACCTATCCTGCTGCCCGGGCTGAACGGGTTATCGCCTCTATTCCCATTCGCACCTATCCGATGCCTGACTCGTTGCTTTTTTCAGGTATACCGCTATGTTATATGGTGGGACAGACGACGGAGTTACCTGAATTTAGTGACGGAAGTCCGGGGGACCGGGATTTCTTCTGGCCGGTAGTGCGTCGTACGGCTCTTGCGTTGCGGAGTAAGAATGAGGATAACCTGATCGGGGTCGTCACCTATCCGGGTGGCTGTCATATGGACTGGAGTGATGAGCAGTCGCGATTTCTGGCTTTATTTATTCACAAGGCTTGTCAATATAGGTTGCCGAAGAGGGGGGCCGCGGGAAATGGAGAGACCGTTTTGCGCAAGATCGTTCGTAGTTCAGGTTGGCTGACAGATAGCGGTGGGATGGAAGCCGATCGATTTGCTCCGGCGCCTTATAAACAATACAAGGGAGACCCGAAGTCTGCCTATTGGTTTTTTGATGAAGAGATGGCCCGGGCGGCAGTAGCTTTTAATGGTGACAGGAAAAAAAGAAAGCTCCAGATGGTGAGCTTTGTGCAGAAGGGGGTGGCCCCGGATGGGGCGGTGGCAGCGGAAGACGCCGTGTTGCCCGTAGCGAAAAACGGATATGTAAAATATAAATTTTCACCGGAAGCCGATGGGTTGACATTCAAAGTAGGAGGTGGTTTCCTGGAAAAGATTCCTGAAGGGCTGATCGGTGCGGGGAATGTGCTGGGGCATGCCGGCGACGGCCGATCAGGCGGAAACCCGGCCTCTTTTACTTTCCGGGTTACGATGGGGCCTGCCATACAGGTGGGGCCTGACGAGTTCCGCATTCAGTTCAGCCGGCAGAAACCCCGGAATGTGATGATCATGGCGACGCAATCCGGAGATGCCATTTATCGACGGGCGCCTCAGCCTGCTCTCGTGGAGATACTGGCGAAACTGACGCAGGGGCAGGAGCAGTCGATCGATTTTCCAGTGATTGCCGACCAAAAAGTGGGTTTGCGGGCACAGGGGCTTAATCTGCGTGTACTGGGACTTAATGCCCGATCGGGTTCCGGATTGCCTGTGCGGTATTATGTATTGGCCGGTCCTGCCCGGGTGGAGGGGGACTCCCTTCGTATAACTGAGATTCCTGTACGTGGCGGGGGGGGGGTGAAGGTGACGGTGGTGGCCTATCAATGGGGAAGGGTAGTAGCGCCCCTGTATCAGAGTGCGGAGCCGGTGAAGCGGGAGTTTTATATAAACAGGGATGGAATGGTTTCGAAGGCGGAGCCTATTACGAAGGATGGCTGGATTGAGAAAAACGGTCAGGGAAGTTATCCTTTCCCTGCTGTTACGGCGAAGATCGGTGGGTGGGTGGACAGTGGTTATTACCAGGGGGCTTCGCTGATCGTGGGCCGGGTAGCGGGGAGCGCATCGGGCAAAGTCGAGGTGATCTATGAAAAATATTTTGGCAAGTATACTCCCGGTACAGTTGCGTATATTGCTTCGGCCGGGAAGTGGCTGGCGGCGGCAACCATTGCGGCGGTGGTGGATCGGGGACTGCTGTCCTGGGACGATCCCGTAAAGAAATGGCTGCCTGCTTTCACCGGTCTGAAAGGGGAGGCCACACTGCGGCAACTGCTATCGCATACGGCGGGGTATCCGGATTACCAGCCGCGGGGAAGGCATCCCGATAATTACTCTTCCCTGCAGGAATCGGTCACCCATATCGTGGACCTGCCTGCAGACACGGTGCCGGGCGCGGTCTTCCATTATGGCGGTCTGGCCATGCAGGTAGCCGGACGAATGGCGGAGCTGGCTACGGGCAAGGATTGGGAATCTATTTTTCAGGAATATATAGCCGGTCCCCTGGATATGTCTGCTACGCACTATACCCCAGTGGACACGACACAGGGGCATAATCCTATGTTGGGCGGCGGGGCCAGGACGGCATTGCATGATTATTTTCATTTCCTGACAATGATCGTGAACGATGGGAGCTATGAAGGGAAAAGGATACTATCGGTGGCGGCTATCCACGAGATGCAGGCTGACCAGGTTGGTTCGGCCCGCCTGGCGCCGGGCGGAGGCGGCGAATATGTGGCAAGGACCCGGGGAAGGGTGGGGACGGATATTTACGGGCTGGGCGAATGGCGGGAAGAAGTCAATGCAAAGGGGGCAGCAGTCCTGATCAGCAGTCCGAGCTGGGCGGGAGCTTATCCCTGGATCGATAAAAAGAATAAGATAGTTGGATTTTTCCTGGCCCGGGTGAATGTGGAGAGGGCCAATGCAGGGCATTTTTCTGCTTTCTACAGTAGTCCGGTGCTGCCTACGCTGGTGCGGGAGGAGATAAAAGAAAATAAATTTTATGAGTAGATTTTTTTTAAAGGCTTGTTTGGTGATGGCGGCTATGGGGCTGACGGCTGCTGTATCGGCACAAAAGATAGCGAACCCAAAGACAAAGGCACATCCATATCTATTTTTTACGCCCACTGCCATCCATGATCTGAAAGAGCGGGTCCGCACGGATACGGCTACGGCTAATAATTGGCAAATGATCCTGAACAAAGTGGATAATGCTTTGTCGGCCGGTAAGGGTGGGGATATGGAATCTCTGTGCCTGGCGTATCGGATGACGGGGGATCAGAAATATGCGCAAAGGGGGAAAGAATTATTGATACAACTGGTGAACAGTCCTGCCTGGGACGGAATGGATGATCGTACACCCCGGTGGAATTCGGGGTTGGCGACAGGAAAGAGCTGCTTTACTTCTTCCCTTGGTTTTGATTGCCTCTACGATTTTCTGACGGGGGAGGAAAGGAAGGAGATTGCCGGGAAGATCGTACGTCTGGGCATCGAGCCTTCGATCGGCGATTGGATATCTGCGGACAAGAGACTGCATTCGTTGAATTCCATGGGGCATAATTGGTGGAGCGCTGTCGTACATGAAGCGGGGCTTGCTTCCCTGGCCGTAATGAATGAAGTTCCTGCCGCCCATGGGTGGGCGGAAGAGGTCATGCGTTCGTCGAAGGAATGGTTTGCCTTTTCGGGAAGTGTGTTGGACAATAAGCCTGCCAGCTTCGACGAGGACGGAGGATTTTATGAGAGCATCGGTTATGCGACCTTTGCCCTCTCCGAATACCTGCTATTCCGGCTGGCATGGACCCATGCTGTTGCTCCGGTCGTCATGCCTTATGACAGCATGCTGGTAAAAACAATGGACTGGTTTATTCATGGCTGTTATCCGAATGCGGGGCCTATCCAATCGCTGAATTTCGGGGATTCCAATCCTTTCGGCAATGCGCAGAAACCTGTCAGGCTGATGACGGCGCTGGGCTTTAAAAAAGAAAGTTATGACTGGTACCTGCAACAAATTGAGGCGGGTGGTTCAAAGGAAGAGTTCGGAAAGGGCAATCCGATGGGACTGGTCTATAGTGAAAAAAATACTACCACTCAGCCCTCACCGGGGTTGCCTGCTTCTGCGCTATACAAGGATATGGGCTGGGCTACTTTACGTTCGTCCTGGGATACCAATGCCACGTTGCTGGGGGTAAAATCCGGCTATACCTGGAATCATGCGCATGCCGATGCCGGTTCTTTTATATTGTATCATAAGGGGAAAAATTTGTTGATAGACGGCGGGGATGCTTTTTATGGCTCCGATGAATACAGCACTTATTTTGTCCGGAGCGAGGCTCATAATGTGCTGCTGTTTAATGGCAAGGCGCAGGACCCGCAGGATCAATATCATGCTGTTAAAAACCCCGGCCATCTCTATGACCTGATGGATGGAGGGGATATCAAATATGTGCTGGCGGATGCGCAGGGACCTACGGCGCATTATTTTCTCCGCAATTACCGTCACTTTCTCTGGATCGGAAAAGTCATTCTGGTCATCGATGATGTGAAGGCGTATGAGCCGGGGAAATTCGAATGGCTGCTGCATTTCGAACAGGATGCCAAACGAAAGGGGCCCGATTTCGAGATCAGCAATGGCAATGCTGCGGTGCTGGTGAGGCCGCTCTTCCCGGAGACCCTGCCGATGGGCTATCCGCATGATTTCCCTGAGAAGATGGTGGTGGAAGAAAGATTGGGCTATAAGGATCACGATGTGAAAACACGCATTCCCTATTATGCGATCTCACCTCCTGAACCTGCCAGCCAGCAGAAGTTTATTAATGCTATTATATTACTGGATGACGAGAATAAGCCGGTGAACACCTTCATGGGTTCCTCCGGGGCCAGTGGCGGTGCGGGAAGGAGTCATCTTCCGTCAATCGAAAAGCTGGAGGGGAAGGATATGATCGGGGTGAGGATCCGGCAGGATGGGAAGGTGACGGATGTCTATTTCAATTTGCTGGCGGATGGGCGGCTGATGCACCGCAATAGCAACACTATAATCAATGGCTGGGAAACCGATGCGTATATGATGGCGATGACTTATGCTGATAAGGGCGAGAATGCCGCGGATGCTGTGAGCGGGAATGCCGTTGGCTCCGGGAGTGCCGCCGATATCGGACCGGACCAGGTGACGGAGTATTTTATCAGCAATGGAAGTTATTTGCGGAAAGATAACAAGATCGTGCTCCATTCTTTGTCCAAGGTGTTCATGATTGCCAAGACCCGCGGGGCCGGGGAGGTTGGTGCGGTGGGCGGGGGTGGGGCGGAGGTTATTCTTAGAGGGCAGCCGGTGATTCATGTCGACCTGCGGCTGAAGGATAAGGCTTCTTCCCTGCTGTTGAACGGACAGCATGTCAAGCCGAATTACGGAGAGGATCATAAGACATTGATAATAGACGTCTCTGAAAAGACGGCGGCTAATGAATAAATTATTTTTCCCGATCTTTACTATATTGATAAATATCCGAAAGCGAAAACGCCCTTGTTAACTTGGTATTATGAGTTTTCGAAGAGGACGTTTAAGAGTTTTAATGAATTGAAAGCCGTGTATGGGAATGCAAGTATAGTGGCCAATAACAGGGTTATTTTTAATATAAAGGGGAATGATTACCGATTGGTCGTATCTGTTAATTTCCGGCAATTGGCTGCGTATGTTATTTGGTTTGGGACGCATGTAGCTTATGACAAAATAAATACGGCAACTGTTGACTTCGATACTGAAATATTGAATTATAAAATTAAATAACATGGATTGGAAAGTAATAAAGACGGAGGCTCAATATAAAAAGGCGCTCAAGCGGACTATGGAAATATTCCAGGCAGCGGAAGGTACTCCTGAGGCGGATGAGCTGGATTTATTGCTCGTGCTGGTAAAAGATTACGAGGATAAACATATTTTTTTGCCGGAGTTAGATCCCATCGACGCTATCAAATTGAAAATGGAGGAACGGGGACTGAAGGCTAAGGATTTAGAACCCTTGATTGGAACAAAAGGGCATGTATCGTCTATTCTCTCCGGACGCCGCGAACTTACTTTAAAGATGGCACAGAAATTAAAGGATTTTTTCCAGTTGCCGGCGGATGTGTTTATTCATCATACTGCATGAGGGAGCTAACCTGGCTGAGCAAGTGGTAATCCCCGGTTTCATCGGTTATTACTTTTTCGTTATGTTTGTAATACCAAAACAGTTAACTGCTGCGTATTGCATCTGACAAATCCCTATAACGAAAAAGAAGTACTGGCCGCCCTGGCTCAGGGAAATGAAACGGCTTTCGCCACCATCTACCATCGGTATCATAGCGCTATCTACCTTTATCTGCTCGATTTCGTGAAAGTTCCGCACCTGGCGGAAGATCTTGTCCATGAGGTCTTTATGAAAATATGGGAGATCCGCGCACGCCTGAATATCAAGACCTCTTTTTCTTCTTATCTATACCGCATAAGCCATAATAAAGCCATCGACACCCTGAAGATGATTTCCGCAGACCAGGCCCTCAGAAATGAAGTCATTAGATGGCTGGAACCTCAGCTCCCGGAATTTGACAGCGTGGCCGGCCGCACCCGGCATTATGAACAATTAATGGGGGAAGCTGTGGCGTCCTTACCGCCCCAACGCCAGAAAGTATTCATTCTTTGCCGGGAAGAAGGCAAGACCTATGAGGAAGCCGCTGCAGAACTTGGCATATCCCGCAATACAGTGAAGGAACACATGGTGCATTCCGTCCGTTTCCTGCGCCAGTACTTATCTGAAAGAGGCGGTCTGGTCTTTATGGTGCTACTGACCGGAAAACTATTTTAAAAAAACTTCTCAGCAGACCCACCCTGTTTTCTCCTTTTACAGTCTTATTGACAAGAACACCTGTTTTAAAGGTGCTCCTTAGACTGAACATGCCACAAGATGAAATTTATTACCAGCAATTATTTAAACGCTACCTGGCAGGAGAACTGATGGGAGCAGAGACGCAGGAATTGTTTGATTATATCCGGCAATTCCCTGAACAGACGGACTTATTGCTGCAAGGGGAAGACCAAAAGGCTTTTGCCGCAAAATTGCAGGCGATGCCCGCCCTGCCGGAACAGATCAGCAACAGAATGCGCGATCGTTTGCTGGATGATATACGGAAAAGCACTTCAAGGGTCCGCATGGAAAATCCGGCGAATGCAGCATACCCGGTCAGTGAACCAAAAATGGCTTCTGTCCATCGCCTGCATTTCCTGAAATACACCCGGTGGTGGGCCGCTGCGGTCCTGCTGACCGTTGTCCTTACAGGCGGGTACATTTGGCTTAAGAATGCACACAATATATCACAACCATCGCTTGCACAGGCTACCACCAACAAAGCGGCAGTACCATACATCCGCAATATCACCCTTCCGGACGGCAGCGTCGTAGTCCTAAAGGCAGGCAGTAAGCTGGATTATCCCCTCTCTTTCTCTGGTGACACCAGGGAAGTGACCCTGCAGGGAGAAGCCTATTTCGATATCGTTCACAAGGAACGGCAACCTTTTATTATCCATACCGGGAAAGTAAAAACAACAGTGCTCGGCACTGCCTTCAATATCAGGGCAGACGGGCGTCAGGTAGTCGTATCGGTAACCCACGGTAAGGTAAGAGTGGAAGATGATACTAAGGTACTGGCGATACTGACCCCCGACCAGCAGGTACAGTACAAGGTGCCCGAATCCATGGCGACTCAGCAGACGGTAAATGCCGGAACGCTTGTTACCGCCTGGACGAAAGAAGATATGGTGTTCGACGGATTGACATTCGAAGCAATAGCCCGGCTTCTTAGCCAACGGTATGGCGTCGGTATCCGGTTTAAAAACGAAAAATTGAAGCATTGTAAGATCAGGGCTTCTTTTTCCGGAACAGAGAGACTGGACGAAGTGGCCGCTGCATTGTGTGGCATCCGTAACGGAGAATACCGGCAACTGGCAGACGGCACGCTCCTGTTGGATGGGATAGGATGTGAATAAAACCTTATCTAAAATAAAACAAAAAACCCCTCCGTCCGTGGAAAGATAGAAGGGGCCGGTCGAAATCTTATTGAGTAAAATTCAAACCAATTGCAATTTATGCAAAAAACGCAACAAATCAGGTGTATCATGCGGGTAAGTGTGGGTGTATTATCTATTTTTCTATTCACAACGCAGGTCCTTCTGGCCGGCAAAGGCCATGCACAGGGAATGAGCGAAAAAGAAATAACGATTGGCTTTCAGCGGACCAGCCTGTCCGGGGCATTGAAGAAGATCGAAGATCTCTCGGGCTTTCGCATCGCCTATAGCCTGGAAGACGTGGAAAAGTATACGGCCATTTCCCTGGAGAAGGGGACCCGGAGTATTGAAAAAACACTGTCCCTGGTACTATCTACTACCAACCTGGGCTTCCGTCAGCAAGGCAATTCCATTATCATCATTTCCAGAAGGCGGGACAAAAAAGATTTTTCCGGATTGCCGGCACAGGAGGCCAATAGCGATTCCTACAATGCGGGTTCGGCAGCGACCGATATTTCCGTGCATGGTAAAATAACCAATCAAAAGGGAGACCCCCTGGCCGGAGCGGCAGTGAACATCAAAGGCACCCATATCACCGTCCTCTCCGATGCAAAAGGTGGATTCGAACTGAAGGGGCTGAAGCCCGATGCTATATTGGTCTTTACCTATGTAGGGTATGAAAAACTGGAACTGCCCTTTGACGGAAACCCCGATATGTCCATTAAGCTCAACGTCTTTGTAAGGTTGCTGGAAGATGTCAACGTAGTCGTATCCAATGGCTATCAGAATCTTCCGAAAGACCGGGCTACAGGCTCGTTCGGGTATCTTGACAGTAAGACATTGGACCAAACCCTATCACCCAGCATCCTGGACAAAATAAGAGGACAGGTGGCCGGCTTGCTGGTAGATACCCGGACGCCGGACGGCACCTTCACCTACCGGAATAATAGCGCTCAAAATGTGATCCGTATTCATGGCGTAAGCACCTATAATACAGATGAGAGCGCCAGGAGCCCCCTGATAGTCGTGGATGGTTTCCCGACCGAACTGCCCCTCAGCAGCTTTAACCCCGACGACATCGCCGATATCAGTTTCCTGAAAGATGCAGCCGCCTCTTCTATCTGGGGGGCCAGGGCTTCCAACGGGGTCATCGTACTCCGCACCAAAAGAGGCAAGACGCAAAAACAACTTTCGGTAAATTTCTCTTCCACCTTCTCCATCGCCGGAAAGCCGAGGCTCAATTACCTGCCCCTCATGAACTCCGCTCAATTGATCGATTTCGAAAAAGAAATGATCGATAAAGGATTTGAAACGGATCAATACAGCCAGACATTCGGTTATCCGCTGAGCGACGCTGCCGAATGGATCTTTGCAGCCCAACGCGGAACGGCTACGACTGTGCAAAAGGACTCCGCCCTGGCCGTATTGAGCAGCCGCAACAGCGGCTATGACCAGGTGCAGAAATACTTGTTACGTCCAGCCTTGTTCAGCCAGCATGCCATCTCCGTCTCAGGCGGCACGGAAAATGCACGGCACTATCTTTCCGCTTCTTACGCCAATGAACTGCCCAATACGAAAGGCAATTCTTCCGACCGGATCACCGTACTGGCCAATAATGATTTTAAGTTTCTGGACCGCTTCACATTGACCACCGGTATCAACATGAGCTGGTTCAAGGATAAGAACAATGGTATCGGTTTAACCGCTTTGACCGGCAGCACCAATAAATTGCTTCCTTACGACCAGATCGTAAATGACCAGGGCCAGCGGGTGCAGAAATATTATTCTTTCTACTCAGGTTATGTTAAAACGCTTGATACGCAAGGCTACCTGCCCTGGACCTATAATGCCCTCGATGAACTGGACAATGCCGACAATACCACCAACGAAAATAATTACCAGTTCAGTGCCGGGCTGAATACAAAGATTATCCGCGGCCTGACCGCTGATGTTTTATACCGCTACGAAGGCAGCAACAATCTCACCGAAAATAACTATAACATCAATACCTACACGGCTCGCAATACGGTGAACTATTACACGTATTACGATCCCACTACCCAGGCTTTGTCCTATGGTATTCCCATGGGCGGAATGCTGAACACGACGAATTATACGACCCGGGGATATAGCCTCCGCGGTCAATTGAACTTTGCCCGGTCTTTCGCCGGCATACACGATGTGACAGTCCTGGCCGGCGCCGAACAAAGAAAAGTAAGAGCCATTTCACGTAACGCCAATTATTATGGATTTACCGATCAGTCTCAGAGCTTTCAGCCGGTGAATAATTATGTTTCCCCCGGCTATTTGCAAACCGTTTATGGGTATCCTCAATATTTCCAGCAGGGCGGCAGTTTGTCGGACCTGGAACAACGCTTCCTCTCTTATTATGCCAATGGCGCCTATACCTTTCTTAGCCGCTATACAGCCAGCGGCAGCATCCGGCTGGATGATTTTAATTATTTTGGCCGCAACAGCAATAATAACCCCCGGCCCTTATGGTCTGCCGGCCTTGCCTGGGTACTCAGCCGCGAACCTTTGCTAAAGCAGGTAAAATGGATCGACAACCTCAAACTGCGGGCCACCTATGGCTACAATGGAAATATACGCAGGGATGTTTTCCCTTACACCAGTGTCAGCCTGGCATCCAGTGTTAATTCCATCACCAACCAGCCGTCCGCTTATGTAGCCAATCCCTCGGACCCCAACTTAAACTGGGAGAAAACAAGGATCGTCAATTTTGGACTGGATTTTGCCTTTCTGCGCAACAGGCTCTCAGGAACGGTAGAACTCTACACCAAAAAAGGCACCGACCTGATCTATTCCGTGCCCATCAATCCTACCAATGGATTTACCAACATCTATAAGAATGCAGCCAATCTGAACGGCAACGGATTTGATATCACCCTTAACGGGAAATTGATAGAGCAGAAGAATTTTGACCTGGTAGCCACTATCAACTTCGCTTACAACCGGAATATCGTTAAAGACAGCCGCTTTACTACTAATACTTCTGTTTCAACCACCGGAAGCCCCCTTACCGGCTACCCCCTGGATTACCTGTTTGCCTATCGATGGGCAGGCCTGGACAGCATCGGCCGTTCCAAAGTGTATGCCGCCGATGGGAAAACCGTCTACTATGCGGGGGACTATATCTCAGATCGCAAGGACCTGAAATATATGGGACAGACTACCCCCCGGTATTTTGGCGGCTTCCAGTTAGCGGCCCGTTACAGAAGCTTTCAGTTGACGGTCAATACTTCCTATAAACTTGGTTATGTTCTTGCCAGGGAAACACTGACGGGTTACCCCACCAGCAAATTTTATTTTCCAGGCACCCCGCTGGATGGGGAAATTGCCAAACGCTGGCGCAACCCCGGAGATGAAAAGATTACCAATATCCCCGGTCTGTCCTCCGACTTTACGGCCTATAACTCTCTGAATCGTTACCAGCAGGCCGATATCAATGTTATCAATGCCAATCATATCCGTATGGAACAGGTATCGCTAAACTATACCCTGCCTGATAAATTGTTTAATAATGCGATCATAAAAGGAATTACAGCGGGCGCTTCGGTTCGCAACCTGGGAGTGATCCTTTGGAATAAACAGGGAATCGATCCGGACTATCAGCCCAATGCTTCTACAGGCATGCTCCCACCGGCAAAATCATTCCTGTTTACCGTGAATGCCCGGTTTTAACAATTCAAAAAAGCTTTAAAAAATGAGAAAGAAACTTCTTCCCTATATCTCCGGTCTCCTCCTGCTGGCAATGGTATCTTCCTGCAAAAAATTTGTGGAAGTCAATCCCAAGGGAGCCTTACTGCCTCAAACCTATACTACTTACAGGGACCTGCTTAACAATGGAGATCTATTCACGGCTTCCTACGGTAGCACTGAATATGGTACGGACGATATCGATATGGATGTGCCGGAACTGGCAGACGGAATGGGTACCTACGTCACCCGTTACCAATGGGCTAAAGTATTTTATATCGATGCCACTACCTATGATTTTGATTGGAACAACCTGTACAAACAGGTGTATACCGCCAATATTGTCATCAATGAAATAGGTAATGCCACCGCCGGAACTACCGCACAGAAGAATGAATTACTGGGTGAGGCGCTGGTGCATCGCGCATTCTCCTACTGGTGCCTGGTCAATCAATACGGCAAACAATACGACCCGGCCACCGCGGCCAGCGACCTGGGAGTCCCCCTGCGCCTTCAATCGGAATTGGAATCCAGTTTTCCACGCGCTACGGTGCAGGCCGTATATGACCTGATCGTCAGTGATCTAAAGAAGGCCATCCCTTTCCTGCCGGCTCAACAGACCGTCACCAATGTATACCCTTCGAAATCTGCCGCCTATGCTATGCTGGCGCGCACTTACCTGTTCATGGGTAATTACCCGGCCTCCTTACAATATGCCGACAGTTCCCTGGCGATCAGCAGTACTTTGCTGGACCTGCAGACCTACTCCTCCTTGTCTGCCGTACCGCTCACGGCTTCCAACCCGGAAATCCTGTTGAGAAAGAATAATTCCGCTATTCAGTATTATTCGTCCATCAGGCTCAGCAGTGAACTACTGGCTTTGCTGGACACCACTGATCTTCGTTATACCCTTTATACAGATTTGGGTAGCAATGGAAATACCTACCCCAGTTTTGCCAATGGCAGGGTCTACCTGCGCAACAGTTTTATCACCGGGGAGACCGCAAACATCGGACTTGGCGTGCCGGAAATGCTGCTCACCAGGGCCGAATGCCAGGCCCGTACCAGCGATCTGTCCGGCGCTATGACTACTTTGAACACCCTTCGTATTAAGAGGTTCACTACAGCCAATTATACACCGCTCACGGCTTCAACGGCGGCAGAAGCCCTGCAGGACGCATTGGCGGAAAGAAGAAGGGAGTTGATGTTTGGCGGTATGCGTTGGTTCGATTTAAAGCGACTGAATAAGGAATCCGCCTTCGCTAAAACACTAACCCATACCCTGAGCGGCGCTACCTATAAGCTGGCCCCCAATAGCAATAACTATCTTTTCCCCATAGCAGCGGGTATTATTACTATGAACCCGGAAATAACACAAAATCCAAGAGACTAATGAAAACAACGTTTCTGTTAGCAGGCCTGTTATTAACAGGCCTGGCTATCCATGCCCAAAAAAAGAAGACCATCATAGCGGATACGGCAAAATCAAAACCGGTTCTGCCGCCTTCTAAAATAAAATCCTATAAAGAGATCGTCACCGATAAGGCCGTTACTGGCAGGGGCCTGTTCACCGTACACAAGGTAGAAGACAAATGGTATTTTGAGATACCCGATAGCCTGTTTAACAGGGAGTTCCTGGCAGTCACCCGCTACAGCAGGACACCGGGAGGGGCAGGCTTGTATGGCGGGGAAGCCGCCAATGAGCAAACAATGTATTGGGAGAAAGGACCGGACAATAAGATATTTCTCCGGATAGCCGTCATGGTCAGCGCGGCCGATAGCACCCAGGCCATTTATAAAGCAGTGAAGTCGAGTACCGTCGACCCGATCGCAGCGGCTTTCGATATACAGGCTTTTTCAAAGGACAGCATGGGCGTAGTTATAGACGTGACGGGTTTTTTTAAGGAAGATAACCAGGTCGTATCCCTGAGGCCCGGGATAAAAAGGGAGCTTAATTTGAATGGATTGTTGTCGGACAGGTCCTACATCCAAAATATAGGTACTTATCCGATGAATACGGAAGTGAGAACGGTAAAGACCTACGGCTCTAATCCTCCGGAAGGTGGTTTTGCAGGGCCGAGAACGGTGGTCCTGCCTTCGGCGGTGGTGGCCGGTGTTGCTACCCTGGAAATGAATACCTCCTTTATTTTATTGCCAAAGACACCCATGCGCAAGCGGCTATACGATCAACGGGTGGGTTATTTCGTGGATGCCTACTCCATTTTTTCGGATAGCTCCCAAAAAGCGGCTATCTCCAATTTTATCGTACGCTGGAGACTGGAACCCAGACCGGAAGATGTGGAAAAAATGAAACGAGGTGAATTGGTGGAACCGCAAAAACCCATTGTCTACTATATTGACCCGGCAACACCCAAAAAATGGCGGCCCTACCTGATTCTGGGGATCAATGACTGGCAGAAAGCCTTTGAACAGGCCGGGTTTAAAAATGCCATCATCGGTAAAGAATGGCCGGAAGGGGACAGCACCATGAGCCTGGAAGACGCACGTTTCAATGTGATCCGTTATTTCGCTTCCGATATTCCCAATGCCTATGGCCCGAATGTGCATGACCCCCGCAGCGGTGAAATTATCGAAAGTCATATAGGATGGTATCATAACGTCATGAGCCTGGTACACAACTGGTACCTGATCCAGGCAGGCGCCATCGACGCCAGGGCGCGGACAATGAAATTCGATGACGAACTGATGGGACAATTGATCCGCTTCGTCTCTTCCCATGAAATAGGACATACCCTGGGCTTGCGGCATAACCTGGGCGCCAGCAGCACGACCCCGGTGGAACTACTGCGAAACAAAGCCTGGGTGGAAGCCAACGGGCATACAGCATCGATCATGGACTATGCGCGGTTTAATTATGTAGCGCAGCCGGAAGACAATATTGGCCCGGCAGGCATCTATCCCCGGATCGGCGTCTACGATAAATGGGCGATACAGTGGGGATACAAGCCGCTCTTCGGCACAAAAGACGAGGACGCCGACAAACTGATCTTGAACAGGATTACGATCGATAGCCTGGCCGCCAACAAACGCTTGTGGTTTGGGAGCGAAGAAGTGCGGTTCGATCCACGCATTCAGACGGAAGACCTGGGCGACAACGCCATGAAGGCCAGCGAATACGGTATCAGAAACCTGAAAAGGATATTGCAACATTTGCCGGAATGGACAAGGGAAGAGGCCGACCCCTATGACAACCTGAAGGAAATGTATGGGGAGGTGATCAATCAATATGTTCGCTATATCGGCCATGTAGCCGGTAATATAGGAGGTTATTATCACGACTTTAAAAGCATTGAGCAATCGGGAAAGGTATTTACCCCCATGACCCGGGCCAGACAAAAAGAAGCCGTCGAATTCCTGGATAAGAATTTATTTCAGACGCCCCATTGGTTGCTCGATGTGGATTATATGCCTGACATCGTCCCCAACCCGAATGCCAAACTCTATGAAATGCTGAATTATACCATGAATAGCATTGGCGGACCCTTGATAAACGGCGGCATATTCATGCGGTTACTGGAATTTGCTAATAATAACCCCGGCGCCTATACAGCTGACGAATATCTATCAGATCTGGATAAACGCATTTTCACCGAACTGGATTCCAGGAAAACAATTGACCCCTACCGACGGTATTTACAAAAGACATACATCGACGCCCTGTATGACCTGATCTATATGCCCCAACAGTATAGCGCAGGAGGAAACCCTGTCCTGACAGGCTCTGCCATGTTTACTGATCTGCCATCCTTAGTGAAAGATCATTTGTCGGCATTGGCAGGCAGAATTAATGCCGCCCTTCCATTTATAAAGGATAAAATAAGTCAATCACATTTGCGCGACACCCGGGAAAGGCTGCTGATTATTTTAAACAGACGCAAATAAAAAGAAATGAATAGGAGCTTACTCGCTTTACTATGCTGTATATATTTTCTTGGCTGCATAAACTTTCTTACCGCCCAGGGAGTGAGGTTTATACATAGCAACAATTGGGATTCTGTAAAGCGCGAAGCCGCCACGCAGGATAAGGATATTTTTGTCGACATATCTACCACCTGGTGCGGTCCCTGTAAGCTGATGGACAAATATGTTTTTACCAATGATACGGTGGCGGCAACCATGAATGACAGGTTTATTAACCTTCATCTGGATGGCGAAAAAGGGCTGGGCCTTTTAATGGCAAAGAAGTTCTTTATCAGCGGTTACCCCACTATGCTGATCTTCAATAAGGAGGGAATACTGATACAAAGGTCCATGGGCGGCAATGCTGACCCATCGCTATTCCTGGAGCAGCTCCGGGAATGGATGCAACCCTCCAATCTCTTTTTGGCCAAAGGATTTTCATACAATATGCAGCCGGCCTTCCCTGCTTTTTATGTAAATAGCTATGAAAAGCAGCAGGTGGTGGATTCTGCCACCTTCGCCCGCTATATAAGCAGCCTGGGCGACTTGGCCAAAGGCCCATCATCATCCGTTATGGACAATCAGGAGAACTGGCTCTCGGAAGTAAATTGGCCGGTCCTGGCCCGTTTTGGCAACTTCCTGCCCGGCTACCGGTTGTGGTCTTTACGCCACGCAGATACGCTGTATTCCCTCTATGGCGTTCGCATCGAAGGCTCCGCCTGGGATATCGTCAACGAAAAATTCCACCTGGCGGCACTAAACAAGAGCCGGGACGAATACCAGGCGGCGGTATACCTGATGGATTCCCTCTCATCGGTGAGTAAAGACAGCATGGCCCGCCAGCGCGCCATTTTGGCAAAATGGGATTATTATGGGAGCACAGGCCAATGGGACTCTTTGACACAGGATGTGGAGAAGGTACAGCGCTCCTATGGGGATAGGTTCAATAACAATGCGGCCCTTGTTGTCATGAAGCATACCTCCAACCGGGATTGCCTCCGGCAGGCTTTGCGGTGGTTGAGTCCCCTGGCGGAAGGCCGGGAATTCCTGATGCTGGGTAATAAAACGGAGATCTTTTACCGGCTGGGAGAAAAGGACAGCGTTCAGGAGACAGTGAAAAACATACTTTCCCGGCATCAAAAAATACCGGATGATAATATGTTCTCTGCTGTTGTCACACAGCTTTTCTACCAGGCGCTGGAATACAGCGACCCGTCCCTGTACCAGGAAGTAGTCTACCTGCTGGATAATGCCACCCTGAGCAATAAAAAGGAACTACTGGCAGAATATGCCGCACAATTCTATAGTACTACAAAAGATTGGACGCATTTGGTGCCATCGATGGCCGCTTATTTGAATTTGCCGGGGGAGAAAAATATCCGGTTGATCACAGATCTATGCATAAAAGTGTATAGGGACGCCAATGACCGGAATTGCATTCAAAAAGCTATCGGATGGATCACCCCTTACCTGTATACGGAACCCATACCCGTGCACTTGCAGGTATACGCTGAGTTGTTATACAGATCCGGCAGGTACGCAGAGGCGGAGAAAATGGCCGGGAAAGTAATGGCCCTGAGCCGGAAAGAGATCCTTGATGTAGAGGACACCAAGACGCTCCTCAGGAATATCCAAAAGAAAAGGAAGAAAATAAACCATCAACCTTAAATCGTTTACTACAAAACGTTTGTTTTATATCCCCTTATTTTGTGCGTAATAAAAGATCCATACCTGTAAAAGCACATCCGTACCATGCATTTATCTATGAAACGCTCCTGGCTTATCTTGCCTTGTTTAGCCGGTTTATTTTTTTCCTGCAACAAACAACAATCCACCACGACCCAAGCCAGTACAGCCGCTGTGACCACTACCAGCAGCACCACCACTGATTCCCTGGCCTATATAGTAAACGGCAAGTCCCTTAATTTTATCAACGGCAAGGCGATCAGCAATACCGGCATCACCGGTCAGGGAATCATCGACGGCAACGGATCTATCTGGTGGCAACGATATCAGAATAATAGCAGTACCAAAAGGCCCCGATTGGTCTATATATCCAACAGCCAAAACCTGAATTTTTCGGGCATCACCCTGAAAAATTCTCCCTCGATGCATCTCTTTGTAACAGAATGCAGTAACGTAATGATAAGCGGGATCTCCATCTCATCCCCTTCCACTTCCCCTAACACGGACGGGATAGATCCCGGTAACAGTGACAGCGTAACCATACAGCATTGCACCATCGATTGCGGAGACGATAATATTGCCATCAAAGCCGGATACGGCGGCAGCCTATGCCAAAAGATCCGGATCACCCATTGCAGCTTTTTAAACGGACATGGATTATCCATCGGTAGTGAAACGAACAGCGGAGTCAGTAATGTACAGGTAGATAGCTGCCTGTTTACCGGAACGACCAACGGCATTCGCATTAAATCGGCGATAGGCCTGGGAGGTCAAATCACCGGGCTGAGCTACACCAATACGACCATGACGAATGTAACCAACCCGCTCATCATTACATTCACCTACAGTCAGAATGGCAATGTTCCCAACCAGACAGACACCCCATCCGTCAATGGGTTTACCATAACCAACCTGACGGCAACCGGCTCCAAAAATGCAGGAAGCCTGATCGGCTTGAGCAATAGCCTTTTGCAAAATATTGCCCTGACGAATGTGACGATCCAGGCCAAAACAGGGATGACCCTGGAGAACGCCGCTGGAGTCAATTTCCAAAACGTCAATATTGCTGTGCAAAGCGGCGCTAAAATAACTACCCGGAATGTGACAGGTACAGGTTTTTAGTCGGTCTGTCAACCATCTGTCTGTCAACCATCCGCCAACCTGTCAATAATCTATTTAGTATATCTTTTTCGCAGGATCCTATACCCAGCATGAAAACCAAAGGGCCGTCTCAGTTATTTTGAGACGGCCCCCTTTCATTTTCAGTTGAACAACTTGTTATCAGATCTTTGTCCTGGGTAGGCCCTCCGCAGCAGGACCGCCAGTAAATAAAGCAAACTCAGAAGAGCCAGGGCTATCCACCAATAGTGATGATCATAGCTCAGGTTGACCGGACCGGCATTTCCGATCAATATCATATTTGCCCAGTAATAGGGAAGAAGGTTTTCCTTACCGCCTTTCCGGATAAACTGCCATTTTGCATTTTGCAAGGCCTCATCCTTCGGCATGCCCTGTGAGAGATACCGGTGAAATTGCTCTGTGATTTCATAGGTCGACTGTTCGTCAGCTTGCCATAGGGTAGAGGCGACGGCCGGAATGCCCGCCGATGCAAAACCCCTTGCCAGGCTGTAGACCCCTTCCCCGGCGGCATTCCTTCCCGCATTGGTCTGGCAGGCGCTGAGGACCACCAATTGAGCCGAGGGATGCTGCAATAGCTGCAACTCCGATAAGTGAATGACCGAATCGGACATGAAAAGCAAAGGCTCATTTTCGCCGCTATCTGCCCTTGCATGAGAGTACACATTCACGATCGCGTAACCCGGCGCCTCCTCCATGAAATACTTGCGGTTGGCCCCCTTTCCCGTCATGCAACTATGGCTGCTATAGCAGGAGGCAGCCGTTTGGATGGAGGTAACCGATTGTTGGAGGTCGGGCACGTGCAGGTAAGCAGCGAAGGACGTCGGAGCCAGGCCCAGGAAATTGCCCTTTCCTACCGGGTTATTAAAGGACTTTAGCAAATAACGGGCGGAATACACATAGTCGAAGGTATAGTCATATAGAAGAAAATTCCTGCCGGCACTATCCGTGCATAACGTTTCGAAAGGTATCAGGAAATTATCCGGGCAGACGACTACTCTTCCTTTGGGCAAGCCGATCGGCTGGAAAATTGCCTGATAAATCGTATGGGAAAGGGCGGCAAAAGCCCCATAGTCGTTGTTCAATGCCTGTCGATCCGAGCAGATCCGCAACAGCCCATTTAACTTATCATCGATCCCCCGGTAGGGGAGCCTCAGCAGGCTGGCCTTCCTGCCTGAAATGCCCAAAATATAAACCACCGTATCGCTGATAAAATAATGAATGAAACTTTGCCGGCTCCCGGAAAGGACCCTTTCAAAAGAATCGAGGGCGGGTACTTCATCGGCATATTTGTATTGATAATAAGCGGGGGCTTTCTGCTCCAGGGTCTTTATATACTTTTCGAATTCATCTTTTGCCTGCAATAGTTTCACTTGTTGATTTTGATAAGCGGGCGAGTCGGCATTCATTTGATACAGAGCTTGCTGTCGTTGAATAATATTAATTTGAAGACTTTGTTCTTTGGCCGCTTCTGCTGCCGGCAAAAGGGCAAAAGCACCCAGTTCATTGAGCTTATCGTTCAACAGCACGGCGCGGCTTTTCTCCATGAAATAGAAGGTGAGCCGGGTATCACCGGCCAACCAACAGGCTTCCAACGCATTGCCGAAGAATTCCCGGGTCTGCCTGCGCCAGTAGAGTTTGCTCTGCTCGCCGGTTTGCTCGTGGCGCATGGAAGATATCAGTGTGTCGGTGAGCAGGGCAGTTCGTATACAGGCCGAAAGGTATTCCGGCCTGGCAGTTTGTCTGTAGATATGAAGCAGACATTCGGTTTTATTGCCGAAAAGGCTCAAAAGGACCTGTTTGTTTTGGAAGCGGTCGAGTTCCCCGGATCCCGGATTTCCCAGTTCGTCTGTTCCTGCTGTAATGGGGAGAAAGGCCAGGGCCTGCCGGTAATAATGGAGCGCCTGAAGATATTTTCCTTCATAAAAGTAAAAACTGCCGATGCTATTATAGGCGCTGGCGGTGGTGTTAAAATCCTTTTTAGGTAATGAAACCTGGACCGTTTTCAGACAGTATTTGTTGGCTTCTTCATAACTTCTCATTTTATACAATAATAGATTGCCGGCATCCAGGTAGTCTTCGGCGAGCCTATCGGCATCGTCGCTCAGCGCCCTGTACTTTATGACCTCATTATATAAACTGAGTGCTTCCCGGGATTTTCCCATGGATTCCATAACCAAAGCCTGTGCTTTTAAACTGCCGGCCTTGCCATCATTATTTTTTTTCAATCCGGAAAGAGACAATGCCAATACTGCATCGGAAACGGCCCGCTGATATAATTTTTGTTGGGCATAAGCAAAAGCCCGTTGATTGAGGAATACAATAACAAAGGTTGTATCATGCAGCGTATTGGCAACACTCAAACCCCGGGTGGCTTCCTCGCAGCATTGTTGGAAATCTCCCCGTTTGTCGAAAATATTGCTCCTCTCCTGCCTGGACTGCATGAGATATATTTCCTGGCCAGCAAATTTGCCGGCAAGCGAGGCTGCAGTGTCAAAATAACGCAGGGCCTGATCGAAGAATAAGAGGTCTTCATAATAAAAGCCCAGGTTCGTGTAACTCCTGACAGCGCACCGCAGGCATCCCCCCTTTCTGCCGGAAGTATTGATGGATACGGATTGTAAGGTGCTCCGGACGGATTTATCCAGTTCCCGGGTAGTAAAGTATTGGTAGACACCGATACGGTGCAGGATACGGGCGTATACAGAATCCCGGGCCAGCCCACAGTCCTCGAATGTTTTCTTCAATAACAGAACTTCCTTCAGTTTTTGCTCTTTGCTAAGAATGGAATCCGGCACCTCTTCAATTCCGATCAGCTTATCCCAAAATTTCGGCCCGGTAAGACATTGAGCCCGGACTGGCACATAAAAAACCAGTCCGGCAAAATACAGGATTGCAAAGGATAACCATCGTTGTAATGGACCTACAACCATTTTATGGAAGGATATTTTATGGGGTTTTAGAACATGTTAATCCATTTCTGATAGTCGAATTAAATTGACTGACCGGGCGCAACAAAGATAGGGACAGACCAGGCCCGTACGGGTTAATAGATTGGATATTATTTAGAAGGCCATCTTTATTGAGTATATTGTTGTTGACCAAAGTATTGTAATAGGCGACTATTTTGCCCGTTACAATAGGCGTGGCAAAAGAAGATCCGGTTACCGTATGAATTTTGAATTTTCTTTCCCCTCCTATTACGATAAGATCATTCGGCTGAATGGGATTGACAAATGAATAATATTGGATATTGCCGGAATCAATGATCGCATCACAATTGACCCCAATGTCTACAATGCCATTCGAGAAATTTTGTAGAGGACTCACCTGCCCGCTAGTATAGCTTACCGTCGTGACTACCAGCAAATTATTCTTTAATAGCTTGTCTTTTACCAGGCAGGCAGGGTAAAAGAAGTTGGAATCAAGGTTTCGTGGGTTTGCACTCTTATTTCCGGTCTGGGCCCAATAGATGGAATCCTCCGAAGGATTATCATTGCCTGCAGCAGCTACCATTAAGATGTTATTTTTTACGAGATAATGCCGCATATAATTTTGCATCATAACGGCAGCCACTTCATTGATCGTCGTATCGGATCGATCATAGAACCCAAAGCTGGCATTGATGACCTTGGCCCCGCAATTAGCAGCATAGGCGATCCCGCATAAGATGTTATACAAGCTGCCTTTGCCGGTGCTATCAAATATTTTTACCGGTAAGATATTGACCGACCCGCCCGGGGATATTACACTGTTGGAGGAATATTGTAGCACCTGGTTAACGATAAACCTTGTTACGACAGACCCATGACGGGTAGGATAATCATCCAGCGTATTACTATTATTGCCAACAAAATTCCATCCAAACTGACTCCGGGTATCCAGAAGGCAAGTCTGGGAAACCCCAGACACGAAGAAATTTGTGATAGACCCGGTATCCCGCCCCGTATCGAATACGGCAACGGTCGTCACATTCTTGTTGTTATTCGGAAATTTGTTGAATGGAAGATTCACTGGTTTATAATTTGTTAAGTAAGGAGAATCCAGGTGCAGATCCGGAACTCTAAAACTCAGATTAGCACAATAGAAGGCCGGCCCACCGCCACCACCGGGCGTTCCCGGCTTACTGCCCCCGCTGCCACCCGATCCGGATTGTTGTATAAATGCCTGGGGGCCGGGCCCTGACAACAGTAATAAATCGCTGTCACAGTTCTGACAAGCCGCGCTGTCCGTTATTTCACCGAATACCCTGATGGAATCCTTCATTTTATTTAACCATATTGAAAAGGAGATGTCGGAGGAATCCGGATTTTTCCAGATGACCATCTGAGTCGGATGCCCTTTGACCGGCGTACGGGGGATTTGCCTGCTGCAACGGCAGCATTTGAAAAAGAGCATGATGATAATAATCAGTAATAGGATGATAATTAGGGTTTTTGCCCAAAGAGGCAATTTAACAAAGTTCATAGAAATAGTTTAGGTTGTCAGAAATTATGTAACCAGGCCGCCGCTACTTCACTTCCTTCCAATTGTTGCTGCACGACCGTCTCCAATGATTCCTTTGCCAGCTTTTTGTCGCCAGGGGCATTGCGTTGTAAAAGAGTAACGGCTTGTAAGAATAACCCGGGGTTGCTAAGCATGCCTTGGGCATGCGCCAATTCTTCGAATGTCTCAAGGGCTTTGACGTAATTTTTTGTCCGGAGGTAAACAATTCCGGCATATTTTAATGCATCTCTGTTCCCAGGATGGGCTTTGTACAGGCTTGCAAATAAGAGCAGGGCCTTTGGGTAGTCTTTATTATTATAAGCGGCGATTCCCTGCTGCAGGCTATCCACAGAGCCATCCATGGTCTGGCTCAAGTGGGAATATTTTGTTGCGATGTATTCTCCTGCCAACCGGCGCGGGGAAGGCGAATTTTGGGTAAAATACAGTAGGACGGCCAGCAGTACGGAAGCGGCTACGGCATAGGGAATCCACCTTCGAATTTTCAATTTTCTTATGGGCGCAGGATGGTCGCCCCGTCCCTCTTTGCTTTCTCCTTCTGTCCAGAAGGCCACTTTTTGCCGTAGGAGTTCCTCCTTCAGCACTTTTCGTTGGGCAATATAAAAGGCTACATCTCTTGCAAAGGATTCATCCTTAACACATCTTGCTTCGAACAAATGCTTCTCTTCTCCATCCAGGCGATTCTCAAAATAATCCTCGATATATTCTATGAGTTCACTCATTCTAACAAGAGATAAGTATTGGTGAATACGATATTCAGCTTATTTTTAGCAAATGATTCATCTTTTCCCTCAATTTATCGAGGCAGCGGTTTCTGGTTGTCTTAACTACTGCAGCGCTATTATACGCCAGACGTTCTGCAATTTCCTTATCCGTATAGCCGTCTTCGAAATAAAGTAAGATCTCCTTGCATTTTTCACCTATCGTCCCCAGGTATTCGAGGATGGCGCTTTCCTTATAACGATCTATCAATACTTCAACGGCCGTCTTCGCCTTATCGGGTAAGGCGCTTAAAAGGTCGGGGTTGGTAGTGCCCTGGTGTACCCGCTGCTTATTAATCGAATTATTCCTGACCAGGTCAATACATTTGTTGGAAAATACCCGGAAGAGGTAGGTTTTAAGGGTGGCTTTGTTTTCAAACCTTCCACTCACAATATTGTGTATAACAGACAGAATGGCATCACTATAAGCGCTAAAACTGTCTTCATAAGAAAGACGGTACTTTCGGCAGCCTTCATTGATAAAATAATTGTATTGCTGGTATAATAACTTTTCGGAGGATACTCTTTCCTTGTACCCCATCTTAAGCCCTTCAATAATCGCAAGGTTTTTTTCCAACGCAGATACCTATTTGCATTGTAAAATAGGGAATTTAAATCATAGATTATATTAATTTATAATATTTTTCCTGCCTTTCCGGAAAATTTTCTACCCCGTAATATAACCAGTAATGATTGTTTACCTGCCGGTATCTGTTAACGATCATATTCCCGATACCAAATAAATAAAACTTTCAAAAAATGGAAAATTATAATTCAACACGCGTCACCTTGAAGATTTCTGAAGGAGGTGACAAAGCAAATGCAAGCCTGATGGCCTATGTCGTAGACCATCATGGCAGTCTAATCGAATCTGCGGCGTTCGAAAAAAACACCGCCGTATTAAAGCAAACCCGCGGTACGATGGAAGGACAGCAGCGGATATATATTGCCCAGCCATTGCCGAAAGACCTGGAAAAAAAGATCAACGAGCGGCTGCTTGTCAACGCCGGCGCTTATTCGGTCGTGCAGAATTTTATCGGCAATGAGATTGCCATTTCCCGGGTCCCCACCACGCTTTTCGACCCCTGGAATTTGGAACTTTGCTTTATCCAGGGGAATATTACCAATAATGTGCTGATCAATGGGGTGGAAGTTACTTCTCCCGTGAACAATGCCAGGGTTCATATCGAGCGGATCGGCAGGCGTTTGAGGTGGCCCTTGTGGCCCATTTGGTATGACCGGATACCTGATTGGGTAATCGATGAAACCAGGAATCAGTTATTACAGATATCCCCGGCTCCACCGATACCCGAAGACGTGATGCAGGGTATCCGATCCGATTCCAGGGACAAGGTACTTCAGACGCTGGCAGATAACCATGAATTCTTTCACCCTTATTTCTGCCGATGGGCCTGGTGCTGGCCCTGGTTCTACTATGTTATTGACGAGACGATCGTGTCTACCGATTGCAATGGCAATTTCGATTGGCCGGAAATCTTTTTATCCTGCTGCCCGCCGAATATATATATATGGGTAGAGGTAAATATTGGAGGACAATGGGTGACAGTCTATAAACCCTGGCTCCCCTGTTCGACCTATTGGCCATATACCTGCGGCGCCCCGATCAATATTAACCTGGGCAACCTCAACCTTCTTCCCTGTAATAATAACGGAGCGTTGCCGGGGGAATGCGTGTACCTGAATTCAGTAAGCGGCGGCACTCCCATCCGGAGTATCCAACAATCCAACAGCTCCAGCGGTCATCTTTCGAACGCGGTTGGATTAGTCGATTATACAGATGGCAACGGCAATGATCATGGAAATATCAGCCCCTTCGGCAGTTCTTTTTCCTTCTGGCTACAGTTTGGCGTGAATTTATATGGGGCGACATTCGGGGGGAATACAATAACCAATTATCGTTGGAGTTATGTTCAGAAAACCGACGCTTATTTGCAGACCCCCGTATCTCCTGTAAGCGGAACGCTGAACCCGATCGTTAATATGCCCTATTATTATTACCTGCCGAACCCTTCCGGGGTCGGCTATGACGAAATCATCGGAACTTTCAACCTGGGGCCTTTTTATGATGCATCCAATAAGCCAATGTATGTCATTCCGCAAAGTTCCCCTACTTTGAGTTACCCTTCCTTACCGGCCGGCGCCCAGATCTCACTTCCCGCAGGAGCGGTGGATCCGGCATGGTATTATCCCTATCCGCTGACCGTGAGCATTTCCCTCGATTCCGGTCATTACCCGGATGGCTTGTATGAATTTACTTTTGAGCTGTTGAATGAAACCGGGACAGTCGTTCCCATTCCTGTTACAAACAATGCACCCTTCCTGATCGATGCCATCCCAACGGATATCAACCCCGGTGGAGCAACTATGATCAATGCGTACGGACTATTATCCGGTGGCGGGATTTCTGAAAACTATGTGATCACGGATGGCCTGGGGATCAATGCTGTAGGGTTCCAATTCCAGATGAGGATCGATAATGCGCATTGCTACGCCGGGATTTCCGACGCTATCGTCGATGGGGCCACCACCGACACCGAATGCGGCACGGGTACTTATCAGGAAGGAACCGATCCGGTAGAACTGATATTTCAGGCGGGTCACCCCCATAACTTTGCCCTGTTCAGCTTCGAAGTGGAGAAAGGGAATAGCGGATATGTGGCTGCGGCCGGCCTGGCCGGGGAATCCGCCAATGCAAATATTCCGCCCGCGGTGGTTACCTTGGCAAATAACGCGGCGGGAACTACATTCGATATTAGCCAGGTCTCTTCACTGCCCCTTCTTAATCCTGAAAATCCGGAATTCCAGGTTGCCAATATGGATGAGTATAGCAGTACCGGAATAACAGTGGGTGCATTGCTGGGGACCTGCACTACCGCAGCATTTTCAGAAAACCTATCCGTTACCGGAACACATACTGACGGCACCGGCCGGGTAACCGCTTTCGACGCGTCCGTTGTCGCCGCTATTGCCATTAGCCCGGCCATTGTTGCTCCCAGCCCCGGCAGTTAAATGGATACGTTCACTTTCATAATAACCCTAAAATTTAAAATAAGCCTATGTGTAATTGCGGAAATAAGCGGCAGGCATTGAACCCTTCCAATAAGGAGGTGAAACTTAGGTATACCGGAAATGGGTGTCTTACTATCCGGAGCGCATCGGGTAAGCAGGTTTACCATTTTTCGACGGCGAACCGGCATTTGACGATAAAAGGAGAAGATGCTCATCTGGTTCGAAAGTTCAGAGAGTTGGTGTCGGAAGAATAAAATAGTATCGAAGCTCTTGCACAAATGGTCAAGGGCTTCATTTTTCACTCATAAGCAACTTGGCCGACAGCTAATGTCGACGGGCATTCAGTTTACAGAAGTAGAATAAAGATTAAGAAGGGGTTAGACAGCAATTCTGCCTGCGGAAATATCTGTTGATAGATGTTGTAGGTGGTCTTGAACCACTTGTGCATTATTATCTACGCCTGCCAACAGATTTTTGTACATTTCACCAATTACAGCGATACTAGCCGTTACTGCAAGAACACGCGAAGAAGAATGTGAAAAGAATACATTAAATTCTGAAACAAGGTAATTGGTAAGATATTTATTGAAATCCTCTTTGGCAACTCCATATGCCTCCAATGCTTCTTCCAGGGTAAAATCTCCATCCGTGACCGTTTGCTTAATAACAAAGCATTTCCTGTCAAGATCAGAAATACCGCTGTCAAGCATTAGTTCTTCACCAGTGTAGGCTTCCTCTTTTAATATGGATTTATCCAAATGCATGTGTTGTAAAGTTACCCAATTCTATTGGATTAGTCAAATCCACAGCACCATGCCATGTACTGCTCCTTAAAATCGGCTCCATAAAGGATAATTCCGCCCATTTATACATTGGAAATGCCTGACCAACAGCATTATGTACATAATAATTATCATATATCCGTTTAGCCATCATATATTGTTGTGGTGTTAAATTCCCCTTAGCATGGGCTAAAATCGAATTTACTTCAGAAACCTTCGTAGCCAAAAAAAACTGCTTGGCCCATACAAATCCCCCGTCCTCCAACGCAGCATGGACGAGAATCTTTCTAACTCCCATATTTACATATTGCTGCATGAGCGGAAGTAAAATCTTTTTTGAAATACCTGTTCTGCGAACCCGCCTGGGCAATCTGAAAAACTCATGTTTAACAACGAGATTCTTATCTTCCCAGGTAAAAGTTCTGACGAGCGCCAAACCATTGTTTTCATCGGCGTAATCATCGGAGAAAAATTGAATTTCAATTCCCGGCGGAAGCCCCTCTTCCAAAATTACCTTTTTATAAATCGTAGCGCCGGTTGCAGGTGACAAGGTTACATTTATGGCTTCTAACACCGCGAGAAGGTCAAAATTGGGAAACCGCGTATTGATGAATTCCGCAGCAGGAATTGAACTCCCCTCAAATAAAAATCCGCGAGCTTTAATGGCGCCTATTTCAAAATCTGATATAATATGAGGATAGGGAGTAAATGTCATTGCAAATGCAAAGTAATAAATATCTTAAAATTATCCTCAGCAACTTAATCACTACTATCCTGGTCAGCAAAATACTCTCCAGCTGAGTAAGCTGGTTATGAGACCCAAAGAATTTACCTTGCTGAAGCTGTAGCATACCCCTAAAATACAAAAAGGGGTTCAATGCCACGCATTGAACCCCTCAAAATAACAGCAAGATCGCCGGGAATACCGGAACGATCTACTTGGTATAAATATCCGTAATATTCCTGGCAGCCCCGCTCGAATTCAGATACTGAAAATTAAATACATATTTTCCCGCCACAGGATCGGCCGTCACAATGGTAGGACCAACGGTGACGGTAATACCGGCAACACTGGCGGGTTCTATCGAGACCTGAAAATGACTCTGAATACCGCCCGTCGTGTCGAAGGACAGGTCATAGATCGCCCCCGTATTGACGTCCGGAATGGAGACCTTCACCGGCGATAGCGGGGAGAATAAAATGCCCGGAGTCGTCACATCACCGACAGGGGTGCCCGTCTGCGTGGCCGTATTATACCGGATCCATTCATTGGTATAAGCGCCCGCAATGGGATTGCCGATGAAGGCATAAAAGATCTTCCCCGCATTGCTGCTGATCAACAAGGACTGACCCGATCCGGTAACGCCCGTGATCGAGAACGGCATGGCATAGCTTATCTTGGTATTGATCTTTTCAGGATAGAGCTTTATAGGGATCTTCCCTATCCGGTAGCCTGCCGGGATCTTGATGGTTTGGGGCGAAGTCACACTGTAACAGCTGTCCGGCAGCTGCTGCACCGGATTGTCCGGATTGGCCGTATTAAAGGCCGTGATCATTGTCGGATCGAATAAGATATTCACCGAGACATCGTAATTCAACACCTGTGGCGACGCAATATCGATCGCAATCGCCGTATCGAGCTCCGCCCCGGAGATAGGCCCCCAGTTGGCAGAGCTGGTTCCATCCGATCCCCGGGAAAATTCAATGATCGGTTGCGTACCGCTGACATCCAGAAATGCTTTATCCTTTAAGCAGGCAGAGAATCCGGACACAAGCATTATTAATAAAGCGCTATATTTTAACTTGTTCATGATCTTTTTTTTTCGATTGATGAATGGGTGGACGCCGTCTGTTCCCTCTATCGACCCCAGAAGATTTTGGTATAGATATCGGAATTCTTCTGGTTTTGGCCGTTATAATTAGCCGTATTCTGCGCGGTCTCCGATAACGGATACAAGAGCCGTTTCGGAATAACGTTGACGCTGGCTGCCGGATTCACGGAAGGGTTACTCCGGTCGGGATAGCCCGTTCTCCGGTAATCGCTCCATATCTCCAACCCGTCCGTTTCGGCATTCGCCACCCATTTTTGATAAATGATGGTCTTGATGGGATCTGCCGCTGCGGCAGGATTTACGCGGTCATCGGTAGAGGTGCTGATATAAGCGGCTGCGGCAGCAGCGTCATTCGGAACGCCCAGGTACCGGAACGATTCGGCAACAGCCTGATTGAACAGGGATAGATAATTACCGCTGATCAATCCCCTTTGAGCGGCTTCCGCTTGCAGGAATAATCCTTCGCTGGCCGTCATGATAACCCCACTCATCGAAGGGCTTTTCAGAATACCCGCCCCGATCGTACTTAGGGCGCTGACCTGTTTGGCATTATCGGCATCCCCCAGGTAGTTGCCCGCATACCCGCCAGCCGGCGCCGCCTTGTACAAATACCCTAACCGGGGATCCGATACAGCGCTCAGATAATCGATTATCGTTTGATTGGCAATGTAGAAGGTATTCGGCTGATAAGGGTTGGTGGTGCCTCCTACCTGGAAACCGAACGTAGCCCAGAAGGGACTTTGCTGGCTCGTGGCATCCTTATAACCCGGATTGATGGTCGCATCGACTCCCGCCGTAAGATAACCATACGACGCTGTTTTACTCACTTCAGCCTGTAGCGCAGCCGCCGTAGCCGCATTCGGCACCTGCCGGAGCAATACCCGCAATTTTATCGTGTTGGCAAAGGCCAGCCAGTCGGCCTTATTCCCTTTGAATAGAATATCCGCCGCATCGTCCGCCGTCGCCTGCGACGCATTGATCAGGGCCATCGCCGAATCCAGCTGGAGCGGCAAGTCGGCATAGATGGCCGTCGCCTTGTCATAGACCGGGGTGGTGATCGTCCCGGACAAAGCCTGTGAATAAGGGATATCTCCGAAAATATCCACCAGGTCCTGGAACAACAGCGCCTTCATGACAATGGCGGCGCCGGGCAAGATGGAACCCGTCGCACTCTTGGAAGCCACAAAATTATAATCGCTCAGATTGTGATAAATAGAACCCCAAAAATTATCCCCAAAGCCATTGTTCAAAACGAAAACCTCCACCTGGTACTGTGTACCGGATGCCGAATAGCTCGTAGTCCTCGCCCAGATACCCATCCACTCGTTGGTCAACGTGGAGATACCTACTGTCGTCTGGACCGGAATGGCGGAAGCCGAACTATATATAAAGGCATTGGCATTGATAGCGTACACGGTATTTTGAAGCGCATTGGGAAATACATCCTTGCCGGAGATCGCATTCGTGGTAATGCTGTTGGGATTGTTAAGGTTGGTATCTAATTTTTTCGTGCAGGAGACGACCGATAAAAGGAAACTGCCGGATACCAGGTAGCTCACGAATCTATTTTTAAAGTACATAGCTTTCTTCGTTTAAAAATTAAAAGTTTACGTTCAGGGAAAAACCAAAACTTCTGAGCGGCGGCGTCACATATTCACTGGCCACGCCCACCGCGTTGGCATTGGCGTTGGCGCTGGTGCTGAACTCAGGATCCGTCCATTGATTCGTCTTGGGCCTCCACATGAACAGGTTTTGAGCGATCAGGGAGAAGTTGATTCGTCGAACCACCTTTTGCAGCCCCAGGGCCGTTACCGGAATATCATATCCCAGCGATAACTCCCTCAATTTCCAGAAGGCAGCGCTTACGACATAAGGCGTGCCGATGGCATTGTACGTGGTAGACCACCATTGTGCCGCCGTACCGGTAGTAGGAACAGAGGTATTGGGGACATATTTTGTTCCGTCGTAGATGACAGAGTTCGGCACGATAAAATGCTGCCTGTTCTGCCCGCTGGTAGCGGAAATACCTGCAAAATCCAGCGCTTGCCCCATGGAGTTGAACATTTTAGCGCCTCCCCGGTAATCAAAGACCGCATTCAGCGAGAACCCCTTATAGGTCATGCCCGAAGTAAGCCCCAGCCTGTATTTGTAGTTGGTATTGCCGGCATAAACCAGGCTCGAATTGGTGGAAGGCAGCCCCGTTTTGCCATCCACGATCACACGCCCCTCCGGGTCCCTATTCCAATCCTGCACATAGAGCGACAGGTAATCCTTGCCGGGCACTGCATCGATATTATAGGTCGAACCGGAACTAGCCAATATTAATTTGGTAGTACTGGTGTCCCCCTTTTTCAGATAGATCACTTTATTGTTAACTAAACTAAGATTAGCCCCGATATTCCAGCTGAATTTGCCCAATGCCAGTAAAGGCGTCAGCTTCAGGTCGAATTCATATCCATTATCCTGGATCTTGCCGGTATTCAATAACAAGGTGCTGGTGCCCGTCGCGCCGCTCACCTGGGAATTGACCGTTTGATTGGTCACCCCGATCGCATAATAGGACGCCTCGATCCGGATACGATCCTTTAATAATCCCAGTTCGAATCCGACTTCCGTACTGGCATCTCTTTCAGGCTTCAGAAGGGGCTGAACGGAATTGTAGCTTAAAGAATAGCCATTCAGAGAACCATAAGGATAGCCGGACCCAACGGTTACACCTGGATAAATCCCATAGGCTCCGAAAGTAGGCATGGAGAGCCCCAGGGTCGTCCCGCCTGCCAGGAAACCAAGATTAGTCGTATTCGGGATGCTTATATTACCCGTAATGGAATACCCCCCGCGGATCTTTAAATAGCTTAGCCCCTTGTCGCTGACGAGGGAAGGGAACTTATCGCTTAAAACCAACGAGACATCGGCGCCTTCGTAACTGAATCTTCTGGTCTGAGGGGATAATATGGACAACCAGTCATTCCGGTACGAAGCATGCAGAAAGGCCCAGTTATCATAGCCTACCGTCAGGTCGCCATAGACGGACTGCGAATTGGACTTGTAATGATAGTTGGCATAGGCGCTGCCATCCGTATTGGTTACCTTGGTAATGCTATTGGGCACTGCCAGGGTGGAAGTGGCCTGGTTCGAATACCAATAGCCATGACTGGTCTGCTGGCGATAGTTGCCGCCCGCTACCAGCGTCACGTCAAACAGGCTTACTTTTCTTCGGACCGTCACGAAGGCGTCATTGTTATTGTCGTCAAAGTCAATCTTCACGAGTTCCAACTGCAACGGCAGGGTAGGAGCGGCTACCACCGTGCCGCCGGCCCCCCAGGGATCTCCCTGGGCCGTAGTGCTATAAGTATAGGCATCTATTTGCGAGGGCGCATTCCTGGTCGTTTTATTATATCCGCCTCTAACCGTCACGGCCAGCCAGGGAGTAAACTTATAATCCAATTGCAGATTGGAGGTGAGGAAATTTGTCTTTTGGATAGTCCTGGAATGGAATACCTGGTACCAGGGATTGGTATAATATTGATTGATATAACCAGATGGCCCATCGATATAACTTCCGTCCACATTCTTCACCGTTTTTAAATCGATATTCGGCGGCTGGTTGATCACACTCCAGTATACCGGACGATATTGCGTGCCTCCGCTGTAGCCCAGACCGGCCTGGTTGACATCCGTATGCGAATAGCCGACCCCGCCCGCCGCGCTGAAATTGCCAAACTTCAGCGTACCATTGAAACGGCCGGTATTCCTCGTCGATTTATCGTTGTACACGACTCCATTATTTACGACATGCTGGCCGCTGACAAAGAAGGAGCCCCAGGAATTGGCATCACTGACGGAGAGGTCATTTTGCTCAAGGACTCCCGTGCGAAAGAAATCTTTTCTCCCGTTCGGATAGGCTTTATAGGGACCATACGTGATTTTACCCGTTGAATCCGGCCCCCCGATCGCAATCTGGGTATAAGGAAAATCACGGCTGTCATAAGCAGGCCCGAAGTTCTGGTTCTCAAAAGGAACCGGCAGCGGCATCCCCGTCAGTGGGTCGATATAATTGGGCTCCCCCCCGTTGGGACTGTATTCATTTTGCAAATTAGGCATGTAGGAGACCTTATTGAACATCGTGCTGTTCTTGTAGTTGATCGCAAGATGCCCTTTCTTTCCTTTCTTGGTTGTCAGGATCATCACCCCGTTCGAGGCATCCTTGCCATATAAGGCCGCGGCATTAGGCCCTTTCAGGATCGTCACATTATCAATGTCTTCCGTATTCAAACCGGTCAGATAAGACTGAGGAACGATGATCCCATCCAAAACGATCAGGGCCGTATTGTCGCCGGCAATGGAACGGCTGCCTCGGAACGTGATCTTTATATTGGGATTGACACTATTGTCCTCCAGACGAATATCCACGCCGGCTATTTTGGCGGAAAGACCGTTGGCAAGGTTGGTAACGCTGGCTTCATTGATCTCTTTGGACGTAATTATCGCTGTGGAATAGCCGAGCTGCTTGGGCTGCCTCCTGATCCCCAATGCGGTAACCACCACTTCTGTAAGATTGCTTTGCGCCCGGGTAACCTGGATGTTCAAGGGTGCCTCATTCACGATAGGAACATCTTTCGAAGTCATACCCATTCCGCTTAAGATTAAAGTCTGACCGATGGCGGCCTTGATGACAAAGTTCCCGTCGGCATCCGCAGTGGTGCCCGTCTTGGTCCCTTTGATCCGGATGGAGGCGAATTGTACAGGAGATCCCTGCTGATCGGTGACCTTCCCCGTAATAGTCCTCGTTTGAGCAATGGCTGGTACAATAAAGGATACCAGCACTGCTAAGAGTGATAGAAGTTTTCTCATTTTGACAGTGATTTTTTTAGATTCGGTTTATGGTAAAAAAATATCCGCCTTAACATTAAATAATGTTAAAACACTGTTCTTTTAAACAAGGACGCATTTTTAATTACAAGTGCTGCAATAATTCGGAAGTACCTTTCGTTGCTATATATTTCCCATTATTTTTATCGTACACGGTAACCTATATGCTTACCTGTAATTAAATATTCCCTGCTTTCACAGTGCGGTGAATTCTTTCTGTGCTTCTCCTCGCCGAATCTCCCTTCACACCCCCTGCCATCCCCAATCCCATCAATCCGCCCCCCGCATCTATTCCCGCTCGTTGAGCCCCGCTGACCCTCCGCCCAGCTTCGACCCGTCATCCCCTATCAAGACCTTCTATAAGAAGGGGAATAAGGACATAGAAGTGACAAAGCCCAAGTATGCCTGGATAACGCGGGGAAAAAGATTCAGGAAATTTGGGAGAAAAGGGGAGAGATGGGAATTGCATGATTTTTAATTTTAAAGGGGGCGAACTTGTAAAAAAAAGTTTCAAAAAATTGTTCAATTTTGCACCTGCTGTATGAGTTTTATTGCATAACAGTCAATTGAATAAAATGACTCATTTAGATTTAGATAAATTAGTGGAAAGGTTAGTTAAGCTTCCAAAAGAATGTGAATGGGTTGAGTTTAAGTTAAATTGGAAGAATAATGAAGAAATCGGAGAATATATTTCCGCTTTATCCAATGGCGCGTCTACTCAGAATGAACCATACGGTTATTTGCTATTTGGCATTAAGGATGAAATTCATAATGTGGTTGGCACCTCCTTTCGTGCGAAGATGCACAAGGTTGGAAAGGAGGAATTCGAGCATTGGCTCTTTCAGAGACTTTCGCCACGTATTGAATTTGAGATTTTTGAACATATATATCAGGATAAATTATTGAGTATATTTCGAATATCTGCTGCCCAAAATCAACCAGTTTATTTTTGCAATCAGCACTATATTAGAATTGGAAGCATAAAAAGATCTTTGAAAGATTTCCCCGAAAAAGAAAGAAAAATTTGGGGTAAAAATTCAAAACACCTTTTTGAAAAAGCAATAGCTTTAGAATCTATTGTTGAAGATGATGTTGTTGAGCTTTTGGATACTCAATCATATTTTGAATTAATGAAGTTGCCTTATCCTAAAGGGATTGAGGGAGTTATTCAAAAATTCAGTTCGGATAAGTTGATTCTTTCAGATAGTAAAGGAATGCATATTAGCAATTTGGGGGCGTTATTATTTGCTAAAAATTTGAATCAGTTTGATACGGTCAAACGAAAAGCCGTTCGGGTTATCCAGTATAGCGGAAAAAACAAGTTAAAAACTTTAAAAGATCAGTTAGGTGAAAAAGGTTATGCAGCAGGTTTTGAAGGCCTAATTAGCTTCATAAATACGCTATTGCCAAGTAATGAAGAAATCGGAAGCGCATTTAGGAATACGGTAGTTATGTATCCCGCAATTGCTATCAGGGAATTAGCGGCGAATGCAATTATTCATCAGGATCTGAATGAAACAGGGACCTCTCCATTGGTTGAAATCTATGAGGACAGAATTGAAATATCTAACCCTGGTTTGCCTCTTATTTCTTCCGATCGGTTTATCGATGAATATCAATCAAGAAATGAAGAAATGGCTTCGTTATTACGTCGAATGAGGATTTGCGAGGAAAAGGGAAGTGGGATAGATAAAGTTATCTTTAATATTGAACTTTTTCAATTACCTGCATTGGATATTCAGTTGCAGGAAAAACATACCAAAGTGGTGTTATACGCTCACCAGTCATTTGCTAATATGGATAAGAAGGACCGGATCAGGGCATGCTATCAACATGCTTGCCTCAAATATGTTACTAACGATAAAATGACAAATCAATCTCTTAGAGGTAGATTCAAAATTGCCGATGAAAATGCTGCTATGGTTTCCAGAATCATCAAGGAAACGGTACAGGCAGGATTAATTAAGGAAGACAACCCGGATAATACATCGCGTAAGTACGTTCGATATATCCCTATTTGGGCTTGACTTATTTGACTGATAATAGTGGAAACTTGATAATAAGTGTTATAACTTGCTAATTATCATATTGTTACTTATTTGACGGTTATTTGACTAAATGCCCAGGTTATCCACATGTCACCTATTTCTATAATCTTTACTTTAACGGAATAATAATTTATTTGTGCAAGCGCCGCTTGCGGTCAACCACAGGCCCTCGGGTCGCCCACCCATCCGCCGGACCTGTCGCCGCCCCGACCGGACCAGCCCGATTATTTCCCGTTCTCCCGGCCGATTTGCGTAAATTTGCCGATTCATGTACGCCGAAGTCATCATACCCTTAGCGCTCCCGAAGAACTATACCTGGTCCGTACCGGAACAATGGCGCCTACAGATCCGTGAAGGCTGCCGGGTGGAAGTGGAATTGAAGAATAAGAAATATGCCGGCATCGTCAAACGCCTCCACCAGGACAAACCCGCTGCCTTTGAACCCAAGGCTATCGGAAATGTGCTCGACGCCGAACCCATCCTCCATCTCGCCCAACTGCAATTATGGGAGTGGATCGCCGGATACTACCTCTGCAGCGAAGGCGAAGTCATGGCCGCCGCCCTGCCCGCCCACTTCAAGCTGAGCAGCGAGACCATCCTCGTTTTTAATGAGGAGACCGGAGACGATTTCACCCATCTCGATCACGACGAATACCTGGTAGCGGAAGCCCTCACCATCAAAAAAGAGCTTAAAATCACCGAAGTCCAGCAAATCCTGGACTCCTCCCACGTCTATCCCGTCATCAAAAGACTCATCGAAAAGAAAGTCTGTTTTGTATGGGAAGCGCTCAAAGAGACCTATTCCGCCAAAAAAGAAAGCTATATCCTCCTCAATCACGAATACCATAACGAGGACAAACTGGCCAAACTGCTTAATGACTGGGACCCGCCCGCTGACGACTCCGCTTCAGGCTCCGGGCAAAAGACCCCAAAAAAATCTTCCGGCCCCCGGGCGCCCAAACAGCTGGAGCTCCTCCTGGCTTACCTGCATCTTTCCCGTACCCAGGGCGAAGTCACCAAGCCCGACCTGCTAAAAAAATCCGGCGCCTCCGACGCCCAGCTCAAAGGGCTGATCGAAAAGAATATCCTTTGGGTAGAACGCCGCAGCGTAGACCGGCTAAAATACCTCCCCCGCGATATCACTATCGATTTTGAGCTGAGCCCCGCGCAGCAGCGGGCCTTCGAAGAGATCGGCCAGGCTCTTCAACAGCGCTCCGTCTGCCTCCTGCATGGCGTCACCGCCAGCGGTAAGACCGAAGTATATATCCGGCAGATGGAGCTGGCCATCCGCCAGGGCCGTCAGGTACTGTACCTGTTGCCGGAGATCGCGCTCACCTCACAGATCATCCGCCGCTTGCAAAAGCATTTCGGAGGGTATATCGGGATCTATCATAGTAAATTCAGCCAGAACGAAAGACTGGAGATCTGGAACAAGATCCGCACCGGGGAGCTGAAGATCATCCTTGGGGCCCGCTCTTCCCTGTTCCTGCCCTTTGAGGACCTGGGGCTGATCGTGGCCGATGAAGAGCACGACCCCTCCTACAAACAGCAGGAACCCGCTCCCCGCTATCATGCCCGGGACGCGGCTATTTATTACGCATCCCTGTTCCAGTCGAAAGTTCTGCTGGGCAGCGCCACCCCCTCGGTTGAGACCTATTACAATGCGTCTACCGGCAAATATGGACTGGTCGAGCTGAACGAACGGTACGGACAGGTGCAGTTACCTGATATTTCCATCATCGACACCAAGCTGCTCCGCCCTACCTGGAACAATGCCTATAAAAACAAGCAGCCCGGCAGGGCCGCCCACGATCGTCCAGGCCCGCAGCGCTATGGCTCCGGGGACCCCCAAAGTGCTCCCGGCTCTAAAAACTCCCCAGGCGTCAAAGGCTCCCGGGGTTCCGCCAACCCCCCGGCCGATCTCTTCAGCGACAACCCCCTCGACGATCTCTTCGGCGCCGCCCCGACCTTTCCAGGTCAAACCGGCACACCCTTCCCCAATACCATCGACCCGACCGCGCCGCACCCGGGCCCCGTTCCTGATGACGCCCCGACGCCCCCTTCCCGGGACAATAGCAAAGTCATCCTCAGTCCCCAGCTCAAAGAGGCCATCGAACATTCGCTGGCCGTCGGCAAACAGGTCATTCTCTTTCAGAACCGCCGGGGTTATTCCCCTTACCAGGTCTGCGAAGTCTGCGGATGGATCCCTCAGTGCCGCAACTGCGACGTATCGCTCAACTTTCACAAGCTGACCAATAAGCTGCATTGCCATTATTGCGGTACCGTATACCCGCCCCTGCATACCTGCGCCGCCTGCGGCAACCATCGATTCGTCCAGCGGAATTTCGGTACCGAACGTATCGAAGAGTTCCTGGAAGAGACCTTCCCCAAAGCCCGCATTGCCCGCATGGACATCGACAGCGTCCGGGGTAAGACAGCCCACGACAGCCTTATCCAGCAATTCGAGCAGCAGCGGATCGATATCCTGGTGGGAACACAGATGGTGGTCAAGGGACTTGACTTCGAACACGTCAACCTCGTCGGTATCCTCGACGCAGACAGCATCCTGAGCTTTGCCGATTTCCGGGTCAATGAGAGAGCTTTTCAATTGATGGAGCAAGTGAGTGGCCGCGCGGGGCGAAAAGATGGGGAGGGTAGGGTGCTCATCCAGGTAGCCAATACCGGTCACCCGGTGCTGTCCTATCTGAAGACCCACGATTACAAGATCTTCTTTCAACATGAGATAGCGGCCCGGCAACAATTTTTCTATCCGCCTTATTCAAGGGTCATCATGATCACCTTCCGCCACCGGGACAAAGAAGTCGTGCAGTCGGCGGCACAATTCTTTGCCAACAACCTCAAACAGGATTTTGGCAAATACCTGGTCGGCCCCGCCGAACCCGCCGTGGGCCGCGTACGCAACCAATACCTCATGGAACTATTGCTCAAGCTGCCCAAGGACGGCCATACCATCTCCTTTGCCAAACACGTCATCCAGCAGCAGACCGCCATCCTCCATAACGACCGAAAATTCCGCAGCGTCGTCATCATCCCCGACGTAGACGCATTGTAAAAAAAGTCTCTTATTTTTGAGACATGGTAAAGCTCCATGAAAATATCCCGTTGAAACCCCTCAACACCTTCAGCATCGAGGCAACCGCCCGCTGGTTCTCCTCCTTTTCCACCCAGGATGAACTCGCCGGCTTATTGGATTTCACCAAAGGCCGCGCCGGCGTCCCCCCGAGACTCCTGATCCTTGGCGGCGGCAGCAACATCCTGTTCACCGGCAACTTCGACGGCCTGGTCCTGAAAAATGAGATCCGGGGAATAGAGCTGGTCCGTGAAGATGAAAAATATGTATACGTGCGCGCCGGGGCAGGGGAGAGCTGGCACGGATTCGTTCAATATTGCCTGCAACGCAACTGGGCCGGCGTGGAAAATCTGTCCCTCATACCCGGCAACGTAGGCGCCGCCCCTATGCAGAATATCGGCGCCTATGGCGTGGAAATAAAAGAAGTCTTTTATGAACTGGAAGCCTGGGACCTGGAAGAACACAAGGTTTTTACCTTCAGCCTCAATGACTGCGAATTCGGCTATCGTGACAGCGTATTCAAACGACGCCTCCGGGGCCGCGCCATCATCCTCGATGTCATCTTCCGGCTGAATAAGATCCCCAAATTCCATACGGAATATGGCGCCATCCGGGCAGAGCTGGATAAGATGGGCGTACAGACACTCAGCATACAGGCCATCTCACAGGCCGTTATAAATATTCGCTCTTCCAAGTTACCTGACCCTAAGCAAATCGGCAACGCCGGCAGCTTCTTCAAGAACCCCACCGTCACCGGCGACCGGTTCGCAGCGTTGCAAAGAGAATTTCCCGGGATTCCGGGTTATCCTGCCGGGAATGCCAATACATCGGCCTCTTCCGGAGCCTCGGTATCACCCGCATCCTCCGGGGCCTCTGCTCCCTCCGCCCTCCCTGGCCACCCCCCGGTCAAACTGGCCGCCGGATGGCTCATAGAACAATGCGGCTGGAAAGGCTATCGCCACGGTGATGCCGGCTGCCACGCCCTCCAGGCCCTGGTGCTGGTCAATTATGGTCACGCCTCCGGCAAAGAGATCTACGAACTCAGCGAAGAGATCCTGCAAAGCGTGAAAAACAAGTTCGGCGTAGAGCTGGAAAGGGAAGTCAACATCATTGCATAACAATAATACCTCTTATGACCGACCTCTCTTTTACACCTTCCACTCCGGCCGTCTACCAGGCTAAAGATGCCGGCTCAACGATTAAATTCTTTTCTGATAAAGAAGGTAGCCAGTTCGTATGGCAGGGTACCAACATTGATAAGGTCGGCACCTACCAGTTACAGCGGGTCCGGAATACCTATCATTTACAACTTAGCTTCAATTATGCAAGGGAAGAGACTTTCATAATCGATTTTCTGAATTACGAATTAGATACCATAATAAGTTTCCGACTCACCGACCGTCATGGCCGTAAAACGGAATTCACGAAAGTAGTTGGCCCCGCCAGGCTGTAATTCGGACCCTAAAATTTCACCATAATGATCTTGTGGTCATCCCGGTCGAAATATATACGGCAAAAAGAAATGCTCAAATAAAAAGGGCCCCGATCGGAGCCCCTCTAAAAAATTCATAATCTTCCCCCTTTAGAGGGTGGGTGTTCAATTCAAATCATCCCCGTCAAAATCATCGTCCCCGCTATACGAACCACCCGATGAACCCAGGTTCACCATGGAGCCGATCAGATCCTTGAACTCTATCTTCCCTTCCACTACCTTTTTACTGATCAGCGAATAAGCCGCCAGTCCATGCAACACAAACTCCATCAGCAACGCCACTTCCTTTTCATTAACATGCTTAAAATATTTTTTCACCAGCGCATGCAACCCATCCACCTTGTAGAGCTGCTGGACCTTTTCATCATCCTTGGTATTAAAGAAGAGGTTGAGCTGATTGCCCTTGTCAAACCAATGCGTGATCGACTTGAACGGATTCTCATCCCTCGCCTCCGCCTTCCGCTTCTTCAGCTGATCCGGATTGGGGAAATAGTTGACGAATTGGGTGCGGAACGCTTTTTCCAATAGATTAAACGCCACCTGGTAAGGCCCCTCCTGTTCCCCTTCATACACCAGCTCTATCTTCCCCGTGATCGAAGGCACGATACCCACCAGGTCGCTCATCCACACCTGCGTTTCTTTTTCATCATTGAGGATCGCCCTGCGCTCGGCCGCACTGACCGCATTCTCGAAAGCCGCAATCGTGAGACGCGCAGAGACCCCGCTTTTCTTATCCACATACTCGCTGCTCCTCGCTTCAAAAGATACCTGCTCGATCAGACGCTTGACCAGGTCGCTCACAATGACCCGGCCCTTCTGCTCGGCATGAATATCAGCCTCCTGCTCCGTGATGGCCAGGGAAATATCCAGCGTCTTGGGATAATGCGTTAAGATCTGGCTCTCGATCCGATCCTTCAACGGCGTCACGATCGAACCACGATTCGTATAGTCCTCCGGGTTAGCAGTGAAGACGAACAGCATATCCAGCGGCATCCGTAGCTTGAAACCCCGGATCTGGATATCCCCCTCTTCCAGGATATTGAACAACGATACCTGTATACGCGCCTGCAGATCGGGGATCTCGTTGATGACGAAAATACCACGATTGCTCTTCGGGATGATGCCGAAATGGATCACCTGCTCATCGGCAAAGTTCAGCCGCAGATTCGCCGCCTTGATAGGATCGATATCCCCGATCAGATCGGCCACACTCACATCCGGCGTGGCTAATTTTTCCCCGTAACGCTCGCTGCGATGTAACCAGCTGATAGGCGTGTCATCCCCCTTCGCGGCAATCATGTCACGCGCATATTTAGAGATCGGGTTGTAAGGATCGTCATTGATCTCGCTGCCGCTGATAAAAGGCACATATTCATCCAGCAACTCGATCATCTGCCGGGCCATCCTCGTCTTGGCCTGCCCGCGGAGACCCAGGAATAAAATATTATGCCGGGATAGCAATGCCCTCTCGGTATCGGGAATAACAGAATCCTCATAGCCGATGATCCCCGGAAAAGTAGACTCCTTATTTTTCAACTTAGTAATAAGATTCCCGCGGATCTCTTCCTTGACAGATCTGTTTTGGTAACCCGTTTTCTTTAGCTCACCCAGTGTCTTTACTTTAGTAATGTCCATTTAGTCTTTATTAATATTTCTTCTTATTAGCAATTAATTTGGTCCGGCGTGCCCCTTCGGGTCAGGCTTTCCGCTTCAAGTCCTCGCCAGGGGCTCCGGGCTTTTCACTCCAATCCTTCACGCATCTCAATAAACCGTCTTCCTCTTCCCGCTCTCGAAATCCTTGAATATGAAGCTGCCCAGCCGGTCCAGCGACGCAAAAAACGCCTTCCCGTTATTGGTCTCCGTAAACTCCGTGACAAACCGCTGCAGATAAGGATCACTGGCTATCATAAACGTAGTAATGGGGATCTTCAGTTTTTTACACTGCGCCGCCAGGTTCAGACACCGGCTCGTGATCTTCCGGTCCAGCCCGAAACTATTCTTATAATACCGCTTACCCATCTTCAGACAGGTAGGCTTGCCATCCGTAATCATAAAGATCTGCTTGTTGGCATTCCTTCTCCGCCGCAGGATATCCATCGCCAGCTCCAGCCCCGCCACCGTATTGGTATGATAAGGCCCCACCTGCAGATAGGGGAGATCCTTGATCTCCACCGGCCAGGCATCATTGCCGAATACCACGATATCCAACGTGTCCTTCGGATATTTGGTCGTGATCAGCTCGCTCAACGCCATCGCCACCTTTTTCGCCGGCGTGATCCTGTCCTCCCCATACAGGATCATGGAATGCGAAATATCGATCATCAATACCGTAGACGTCTGTGACTTATAATCCGTCTCCCGGATCCTAAGATCATCCTCCTGCATGGAGAAGCTCTCCACCCCATGATTGATCTGCGCATTTCGTATGGATTCGGTAAAATCGATCTGCTCCAGCTGATCGCCGAAAACAAAAGGACGGGTCTCCGGATTGCTCTCGTCCCCGCCACCCGGCTTGAAAGTATTGTGATTGCCCTGCTTCGTCTTCTTCAGCTTGCCGAAGATCTCCTCCAGGGAACGACGGCGTATACCCTGCTCCGTTTTCGGAGTGATGCTAATCTCGCCGGTCTGCTTATTATCGTCGATATAACCCTTGTCTTTCAGATCTTCAATAAAATCCCCCATCCCGTACTCGCTGTCGGTTAACTGGTACTCCTTATCGAGCTGGCTCATCCATTGCAGCGCCTCGCTGACATCTCCATTGGTGTAGCTCAGCAATTGCATAAATACATCCAGCAGCTGATCGAATTTGGGCTTTTCCTCCTCGTTGGGATCATAGCCTTTAAAGTGAAATCCTATCATAATCGTATATTAAAAAATTCATTCATTCCACTGAAACTGAAGTTAAGAATAATTTTCTTGCGGATATAGCTTTCCAAAAAACAACTACAATACCGTAATGGTCTGTTTAACGGGCCTATTGTATCTAGAACAATCTATTGGACAATTAGTTCTGTAACGCAAATCCATAGCATCCGGCCCGATCCCGCGTCCCTCCGGGCCCGGGCATCCGTCCGGCTCCTCCCCCAAAGACGAGGGTCCCGGAGCTTGCTCCGGGACCCTCGTCTTATTTCGTATGTATCCTCGTCTTCTAAGGCTTTGCCGTATCCTTCTGCGCGGCCGACGGCTGATTGTTGATTATCGTCGGACTCTTCTCACCCGGCTGCTGCCCCGGCAGTACACCGCCGGTCGCAAACTGCTTTTCCCATTCCCCCGCCTGCATCAGCATCTGGTAGGAAGAAAGGATATCCTGCGCAAACCCCACCTGCCTGTCCGATAAATTCCCCCCCTTACCCTGCATAGCCATCTGTGCATTGATAGCCAGCTGCTCATTCGGCATATTGTCTCCGAGAGAGCTGTAGTAACGCAACTGCTGGTTGAGATCCTTTTTCAAAGAAGCAGCGACCTTTTTAGCCAGATCCAGCTTTCCACTCTGATAGCACGCCAACAGGAAACTCATAGAGATCCGGTTGTGCTGATTGCCCCGGTTGGACGTCATACCATACGGGAAATTCGACTCCAGCACATTCGTATCAAAATGCTCCAATACCTTACCCGCAGAATCCTTTTTACCGGCATCGATCAGGCTGAGCGCCAGCTGCGCGTAAGAAGCACGCAGCGTATTCAGGTGACGGCGGTTTTCCTCATCATAATAGACACCCTTCTTATCGGCATTCCCGAACCCAAACTTCGTCATCATGTTCGTATAAGCGACATCATTATTATAGCTGCCCGCATTCGGATTCTTGCTTTCCACCGGCACCAGCCTGCCCGCAAGACCATCCTGCCGGATATATTTACCCAGCCCCATATCCTCCAGCTCGTAGGTTGAGTTAAAACAAAGCGGCCGCTGCCACTTATTAGCAGCGATCAACGCCAGCACCGCCAGCTCATTCTTGAACAGATAATTCTTATTCTTCGAAATATCCAGATGCAGCTCGCTTACCACACTGTCCCCCGCATTCACCGTCCCATTCGTGTGTACCAGGTTTGCATCCACCGGCACTGATAACTTGCGGACAGGCAAGAAGTTATATGTTTCTCCCTCCTCCGTTGTCGTCGTGTATTTCGGATCATTGCTGCCCACGACGTTTTTCAGGATATCCAGGAGATCATAGTATTTGTTCTGGTCGAAACCCTGCAACCCATTGATCGGCACGGCATCCCGGGTATTTCCCTGTATTTGTTCGGGGGTGAAGACCACATCGGCCGGGCCGCTCTGGTTCACTTTATAGCGTAATTGGTTGATATACCAGTCCGTACCCAACAGACTATAGTTCATTACCCGCACGTCGGGACGGATACCCTCCACTTCCTGGGCATACCAGAGCGGGTAAGTATCGTTGTCGCCGAAAGAAATGAGGATCGCATTCGCAGGACAGCTTTCCAGGTAATCCTTTCCAATATCCCTCGCCAGCGTCTTTTTGCTGCGATCATGATCATCCCACTCCTGGCTGCCCATCAGCACCGGCACAGCCAGAAAACAAAGACCGGCAGCGGCATAATTAGCCAGATCCGCCTTCCCTTTGAACAGGTACTTACCGAATATCTCCTGCACCCAGATGACGCCCAGCCCGATCCAGATGGCAAAGGCATAACAGGCGCCGGCATAGGCATAATCTCTTTCACGAGGCTGGAAACCCGCCTGGTTCAGGTACACCACAATGGCGAAACCGGTAAAGAAGAACAGCAGCCCCGTCACCAGGAAATCCCTTTTATTGCGGGTATATTGGAAGACCAGCCCGATAAGACCCAGGATCAGCGGCAACGCAAACAACCGGTTATAAGATTTATTATTGGAACGAATAGTGTCAGGTAACTTGCTCTGATCGCCGAGGAACGCATTGTCGATAAAGGAGACCCCGCTGACCGTATTCCCGTCCCGGGCATTTCCAAAACCCTGCAGGTCATTCTGTTTACCCACGAAATTCCAGAAGAAATAACGACCAAACATCACCCAGTTCTGGTAGCGGATAAAATACCGGATATTATCCAGCATGGTGGGCGCATCCCCTTCCATACCCGAGAAAGATTTATAACAGTCGACCTGCCCCCGGTCATTGCCCCCATCCCACATACGAGGGAAAATATGCGAAGAAGGAGTATTGGTCCAATCCTGGGAAGACATCTTCCCGGCTATTTCATACTTTTCCTTTCCTTTTACATACAGGTTGCCATTGTCCACCCGGGGAGCGCGATCCTGGAAATCAGGACCATAGAGGATGGGCCAGTCGCCATATTGATCACGGCTGAGATAACCCACCAGACTCACCGGATTGTCCACATTGTACATATCCACGGCCGGATCGGCATTGGAACGGATCAGGGTGGTGAAATAGGTGGAATAGCCCAGCAGCATGAACCCCACACACCAAAGCCCCATTTTCAGATAATAATATTGCTTACGGACCGACCAGCGGATGGCCAGCACCAGCACAGCCGTCAGCAACGCGAAAAAGACGGCAAACCCGACGAAGAAAGGCATACCCAGCGAGTTCACAAAGAAGATGTCGAAGGCGCCTGCCCCCTTGATCGTCGACTGAATAACGAACTTCTGCACCACGCCCGTAATCCCGCAGCCGATGACAAAAGCGATCACCGTACCCCAGGCCGTCGGCTTGTACCGCTTGAAGTAATAGACCATAACGATCGCCGGAATGGTCAGCAGGTTCAACAGATGCACCCCGATGGAAAGCCCCATCATATAAAAAATAAAGATGATCCATTTGTCGGCGCCCGGCTTATCGGCATTATGTTCCCATTTCAGGATGGCCCAGAAGACCAGGGCGGTGAAGAAGGCCGAAGATGCATACACTTCCCCCTCGACGGCGCTGTACCAGAAAGAATCGCAGAACGTATAGGCCAGGGCCCCTACGACACCCGCGCTCATGATGGTAAAAAGCTGCTGGCTGGTAGGATCTTCCTGCGTGTTGTTTTTTTGGACCAGCTTCCGGGCGAAATGCGTGATGCTCCAGAAGAGGAAGAGGATGGACAGACCGCTGGCGATCGCGCTCATGAAATTGACGCCACGGGCCGCCGTAGCGGGGTTATCGCCAAACAGGATGATGAAGAACCGGCCCATGAGGACAAACAAAGGGGCGCCGGGAGGGTGGGGGATCTGCAATTTATAACAGCTGGAAACGAACTCACCGCAATCCCAGAAACTGCCGGTGGGCTCCATGGTCATTACAAATACCGTACAGGCAATCAATCCCACTACCCAGCCCACGATATTGTTCACTCGGTTAAACCTCATAATAGAATGGCTTTTTAATATTGCTTTTACTCCCCGCCAAAGGCACGGGTAAATTTAGGCGCGAATTAACGGCAATTAATGCGAATTTCCGCGAATACCCCGCGAATTTTCGCCAATTATCGCACCCTTACACGCCATTAACAGAAATTAACCAGTATTTAACGGCGAATTATTCGAAATACACCCGTATCGTCTGGTAGAACAGCCTACTTTGGAGATATTGATTCTGGGATTGCTCGGTGAAACCCTGCAGGCCGAAGAGACCGGCGGCATTGCCCTTCTGGATGGCAATTTCGAGATAACCGGCGGAATTGAAGAGCGCCAGCTTTTCCCCTTCCCCGACATCGGCATAGGACTCGCTGATCTTGTCGATAACCTCATCCCGTTTGAATACGATGCGGAAACTCCGCCCTTTACGGCGTTCTTCGAATTCATCCCGGGTGATATTGACCACCACATTCTCGAAATGGTCGATAAAAATGATCTGCCCCTCGATCCAGTTGTCGCCAAAGAGAGGACGCAAGTGATTCTTTTCCAGGAAAGGGACGTCGGGAATGCCGATATCCAGCAGCCGGGTGCCGTTAATCAGGTCGTTGATAGCCTGACCCATCACCCGGACGCAATAGAGCGTGTTCCGGATGGAAGTCTTGTCCATGGGCAGCCCGATCACCATTTCCGGCTTGCCCTCCAGGATCATGGTCAGCAGCCCGTTATCGGCGCAGAGCAGGTATTGATCGTTATGGAAGGCCAGGAGCAGCTGCTCCGGCTTCTTTTCAAACAGATTCACCAAAATGATATGGTAAGTCTGCGGGGGGAAATTCTTGATGGCATTCCGGCAGACATAGGCCGCCTGCGGATAGTTGAAAGGGGATAGCTCATGGGAGATATCCAATAGGGCGAATGCAGGGTTGATTTGTGCTAATTGGCCTTTCACAGCTCCTACCATATAATCTTGCTGACCGATATCAGACGTCAGTGTTACTAAGGCCATTGGCTGTTATTGTTATTTTACAAATTCCCCTTTTTTATAGTAATGATTATAGGTCAGCTTATCCGCCAGGGAAGGAAAAAATTTGTTGATAAGCACGGTCACCTTCCCGGTCAGGGTCAGCACGATAGTCCTTTTACGTTTTTCGATGGCCCGCAGGATATACCCGGCGCATTCTGCGGCCGTCATGATCGAGCCCTCGTCCAGTACGCTCTGGCCACGGGCTTCTCCCTTGTTGTCGAGGGCGGCATGACGTATATTCGAGGCGGTGAAGCCCGGACATACCCACATTACATTCACCCCCGACCGGTATAATTCGGTGCGGAGCGACTCCAGCCAGCCCTGCAAAGCGAATTTGGAGGCCGAATAAGCGCTTCTCCCCGGCAGACCCCGGTATCCGGCAATGGACGAGACCCCTACCACCGTGCCCTGGCGTTCCAGGATCGACGGGAGCGCATATTTAGTGCAGTAGACGGCGCCCATGAAATTGATGTCCATCACCTTCCGGGTCACTTCCGTGGAGGAATCGAGGAACAAGGCCCGCATACTGATCCCCGCATTGTTGATCAGGATGTCGATGCCCCCGAAAGTCTCGATCGTGGATTCTATAAAACGCCGGCATTCTTCCTCATTGCTCACGTCACAGGCTACTGCATGCAGCAGGACATGAGAATATTCGACTTGCAGCTTATAGATCTTATCATGATTACGCCCGCAGGTCGCCACTTTCGCCCCCAATGGAATGATCGCTTCGATCAGGGCCTTGCCGATCCCATCGCTGCCTCCCGTGATAACTACTACCTTATTGTTGAAGAAAGACATGTTTTTTACAGGTTATAACTACAAAAATAGGAGAGTTGCCGCTCGTTACCGAATAAATAGCCGCTACTCCTTTGGAATATTGTGAATTAGTTGACGAATACGCCCGCGACACCCTACAACATCGCGGCTGCAAAAATAGGAGAGTTCACGGGTGGAATGAAACAAAAGTTGATAATCATTCCTTTAAATTGAAAAAATAGCTCGATAAAAATTTGTTGCGAATTGTTTTTAACCTATTTTTGCAATCCCAAAAAACAGGGATGCCTCTCAAAGCTCCGGCTAAAAAGGCAGAATGATGAATCCGTAGCTCAGTTGGTAGAGCAATACACTTTTAATGTATGGGTCCTGGGTCCGAGTCCCAGCGGGTTCACCGAAAAGCCGGTCGACAATTATCGACCGGCTTTTTTTTTCACGGCGATGCAAGCTTGCCCCACTGACCGCAAATTTCCGGGATCAAATCCCTCAACTCTTAATTATGGCAAACTTCAAAAAAATAGACGACCAAGGCTTCGTAGTTCCAGGCAAACCCTTAAACGAAAAGGAAGAAAAAGCCCTAAGTGACTTTCTTAAAAACATCAATACGGACAGTAAAGTCAGAGCTAAGTACTTTTCGAAGAGCCCCAAAAAGGACACCACGCGATAAAAAGTCGCCGCCCCGGTTTATTAGTACTTCCCCCGATCTTCGACAGGTATTCGATCCCATACCTTTCTGCAGGGCCCGTTACGGCCCTCCTGTGCCAGCGTTGTGTAAAACTGTAATATTTTCAACGATTTTTCCGGCAATTTGATGCTGAGGTCCTCGCTTTGTCTTCTTTACCTGAAAATAAAGATGCTCGCCATCGAACACCCGGGAGGTCTTTTGCGCTTTTAACTTGATCTTTGTTTCACCTCCGGTAATTCATTTTTATATCCGCAATTTAACTTTTTATTATGAAGGTGTAATTTACTGAGCCTTTGGTCTGTCGTGGCTTGTACGTGGCTCGTTTTTATTCAAAGAAGGAAAGCTGGCTATTGGTTAATCCAATATTCCCAACCATTTAGTGCCTAAATCATTGTCGCGAAAACCCCGCAGTGACTGGTTTTTGTAAGAGGAAATTGGTCTAATGTAATAAATCATCTATGGTACAATTATCTTTGATGATGTTTTTTAGTTCTTCATGTATTTCTTTTAAGGAGAGAAGATTTTTCTTTCCTTCTTCCATAAACCTGGCACGTGAATCTCTGTCAAAAAGATCAAATTGAGATATCAAAAGAAATTGCGCCATGAACTCTTTGTCAAAATCATCGCGATCATATTTATTGTATTTCTTTAGTAAATCCAATTTCTTTTCAATCTTTACAATTTTACGGGTAAAATTTTTCCCATCTTCTCCAAGACGACCCGTACTATAGTTGCTCTTAAAAAAATAAAACCAACTGCCTTTACGTTTTAAATGAAAAGTGATCTTGTGAGACAATTCACTATTGTGGATTTTCAGCGCCAGGTATACATTTTGTAAAGAATCAACTAATTTGGATAGTAAATAATCAAGTCTTTTAAAATTTTTATTGATCTCTTCTACTAATTTACTCTCGGGGGTTCCAAATATTTTGCGTGCTAACTCCTCACTTAAATCTTCTTTTGGCCTCAATTCCATAATCTCTCTGGTGGCCTTTATAAATCGTTCTTTCCCTTCAACAGTAATATTTTCTAAATCGGTGAAACAATAGGATATTGAAATTATCTCACCCAAATCTTCATACAGCGTCAACATAGGCCTCCAACGATGAAATTTTGTTTTTCTGTCTTTGAGTGCACCAATGATAAATTTTATAAGTTCTAAAACATTTATATCAGTGATCATAGTGATTGTTATTTGATAGTACAAGATACTAACCTTACTGTACAAGGAAGGAAATTACTGATTTTTCAGTAATTTCAGGGGACGAATGGATTTTTGTAAAAGGGGGTGGACTAATGTCGTTTACCCTAAAGTGAACGTAGGCATCGGGACAACGAAATTTCCCGATTTTTTATTAGAAACACAGGATGGATATCTGTATGCCTCCGACAGAGCACAGGTCCAAATGAATGCAAAAGTCATCTATGTTTGCAGATAGCAAAAGAAATTATAGATGCAACCACAATCTGCGCTGCGGGCCACCCGCACCAAAGAGGAGATGCTTGAACTGATAGCCAAGCATGACAAAGGCGCTACAACCGTAAAGGAGTTTTGCCAGCTGAATGGTTTGACACAGGGTGTGTTTTACTACTGGCAAAAGAAGTATCACATTGAAAATAGCCAACCTGTGAGCCAAAGCGGCTTTGTCCAGCTACAGGTAGAAGATACGCCGCAGGTAGGGACGCACCAGGGGCTATTTGCCGAAGTAAGGGGCATCAAGCTTTACCAGGCGGTACCGGCAGCTTATCTTAACGAGCTGGCAAGTATCGTGTATGTTAAGCCTTAATCCGGGGATTCGTTATTGGCTATATCAGGCTCCTGCGTCGATGGGGAAGAGCTTTGACGGGCTCTGTGGTATCGTCACCAATGACATGAAAGCACCCTTGCTGTCCGGGGATGTGTTCATTTTCTTCAACAGGCGCCGGACACATATCAAAATGCTGCAGTGGCAGCAAGACGGCTTTGGCATTTATTACAAACGATTGGAGCAACGTACTTTTGAGAGGCCCCAACCAGATAGGAAAGGAGAGTCTGTTATCATTACCCATCGACAACTCGAGCTGATTCTCCAAGGCGTTTCCTTAAAGAAAGTGCATTACCGCAAACGATATATGCTGCCCAAACGGGCCTAGAATCAGTTGTATTAGCCAATAAAATTAATCGGCCCTTAGACTCTTCACCGGGTTCGCCCTGGCCGCCCTCAAAGCCTGGTAGCTCACCGTACACAGCGCGACCATCAACGCCAGCGCCCCCGCCAAAGCAAAATACCACCACTCCAGCCCGATCCGGTAGACAAACGCATGCAGCCACCTGTCCATCGCCCACCCCGCCAGCGGAAAAGCGATAACCGTCGCCAGCGCTACCGGCGCCAGGAACTCCCGCGTAAGCAGACGCACGATACCCTGCACGCTGGCCCCCAGCACCTTCCGCACCCCGATCTCCTTGATCCGCCGCTGCGTCGTATAGGCGCTAAGTCCAAACAAACCCAAACACGAAATAAAGATCGCCATCACCGAAAACACATTGAAAAGCCGCCCCATCCGCTCCTCCGCCGCATACAAGGCATTCAGATCCTTGTCCACAAAACCATAATCGAAAACAAACTGAGGGTACACCAAAGCAAATTGCTTCTTCAACGCGGCAATCACCTCCGCCGTCGAACCCGGCGCCGTCTTCACCACCACAAATTCACTCCCCCGCCAAAAATGATTGATCATCAACAAAGGCTCGACCGTAAATTGTACCGGCTTGAAATTGAAATTCTTCACCACCCCCACGATCGTATACGGCCGGTCGTTGTACCGGATCGTCCTGCCCACAGCAGTAGCCGGGTCCATATGCATCACCTGTAACGCCCTTTCGTTGACGACCATGGCGCTGTCATCGCTGCCATACGACTTCGAAAAAGATCGCCCATACAGCAGATGCATGCCAAACACATTCAACGTATTCTCGTCCGCACCTAACAACGGGAATATAGTCTGATCCTTGGGGTCTTTACCCGGCCAGCTCACATCGACATCGCCCGAGGTCAGATAGGTGGGGAGATCGCCCATGACCGTATGCGCCAGGACACCCCGCTCGTTGGCGATACCCTCTTCGATCCGTCTGGCTCCCTTCTGCATACCATCCATCGCGTCCACCTGCGGACAACTCACATAAGCCAGATTGCTCTTATCAAACCCCATATCCCGGTTCCTGATGAACTGCAATTGACGATACACCACCAATGTCCCCACCATCAAGGCGATGGCAATGGAAAATTGTAACACCACCAGCCCATTCCGGAAATAAGATTTCCCCGGCTGAAAAACCTTCATCCCCTTTAACACCATCACCGGCCGAAAACCCGACAACGCCAGCGCCGGATAGCTGCCCGAGACCAGACCGGCAAGAACGGCGATCCCGAATAAGACCAGGATACGACCGCCGCCCAAAATGCCGATGCTAAAGGACTTGCCCGTGAGCTGGTCGAACAACGGCAACAACAGCCATACCAATAACACCCCCAACCCCAGCGCCAGCAAGGCAAGAAATACCGCCTCTCCAAGGAATTGCAGGATCAGCTGGCCCCGCGAAGCGCCTACCGTCTTACGCAACCCCACTTCTTTGGCGCGCCGGCTCGAAAGCGCCGTACTCAGATTCATAAAATTGATACACGCGATCACAAGAATAAAAATGGCCACCAGCGAAAAGATGCGTACATACTGCAAGCTGCCGCCACCCGGCACATCCATCAGATAATGCTCACCCAGATGCACATCCGTCAGCCGCTCCAAATGGAAGAGCGGACTGAGACCCTTAACTCCATTCTTCTTAAAGATCGTATCGATCGTCTGTTCCAGACGTGCCAACGCCGCGGGGTCACTGGCCGCCGTATGATCCAGCCGTAGATAGCTATAATAAGTAAAATTATTCCAGGGGTCGGTACCCCGCTCCTGCTCTTCTATCCATGCCATCGGCAGCAGGAAATCGAATTGGATATGACTGTTGGCCGGAAGGTCTTTCAAAACACCCGTCACGACAAAATCTCTTTTGCCTTGAAAACGTATTCTTTCGCCCATAGCATCCTTATCCCCGAAATAACGTCTTGCCGTAGCCTCCGTGATCAGCACTTCGTTCTTAGCGCGGAAAATATGAGCCGCATCGCCCTTCAACAAGGGAAAGTTGAACAGCTGCTGAAAATTACTATCCGCAAACCAGATCTTTTTTTCCACGAACCGCTTCTCGCCATAGGCCATCATCTGCGGGTCCGCGACCAGAAAACGCACCCCCTGTTTCACCACCGGCAATGTCCGCTGTAAAAAGGGCGCCAGGATGATCGGCACCGTCGCCGCATGAATGCCGCCGAGCGTTGTCGTCACCCGAAACACCTCGGTAGGCTGCGGATTGCCGCGATCGAAACTCAATTCGTCTTGCACCCACAAAAAAATAAAGACGCTTCCGCAAAGACCCGTGGCGAGTCCCAAAATATTCAGCACGCTGAATAACCGGTTGTTCTTAAGTTGCCGGATCGCTGTTTTGAGATAATTCTTAAACATATCTTAAAAAGCATCAAAGGGGATGCCGCCTTGCAATTTAGTAAAAATCAAGCCTCTACGGCAGTCGCCGCGCCGTCGGGTGTTCGCTTTCGATACACGATCTGCCCGCTTCCGGTTATCTATAACTCGTCCGGCTAAAACTATACGGGTTTTGTACAACCATACAAATTGACCAATTGTAAGCTTAGAAATTGACTTCAAAAATAGTTATTGTCCGCTCAAATGTAGTTATTACAAATCAGTTGTGCTGCTGGAAGGTCTGGCTTATTTTCGTTTATTCAATTCTAAACCCGTTGGTTTTTTAAAATCATTTTTATACCCCGGTTTATCCACGTCCCGGCTGTATAACTTCCGGCTATTTTACTTCTCTGTAACCCTTTGTGCGCCTACCTTTGATGCCATGTCGGCTGGTGCAGAAAATATTAATTATAAGGAGCTTTACGAAGCCAGTCTGCAAATGAATCAGCAACTGCTGACACAACTGGCCCAATTACAAGGGCAACTCCACACATTGACTAAATTACTCAGGGGTTTTAAAAGCGAACGTTTTGTACCGGCCGCCGTTACGGCGGAGCAACCTTCCCTCGACCTTCTATTCGAGGAGGCGGCGGAAGCTACCCGTTTGGCAGATGTTCAGAAGAAGATCACCTACACGACCACAAAGCCCTCTGTTGATGAAAAGCGGGCGGTAAGAATATTCCCACAGCACTTGCGGGTAGAAGAGAAGATTATAGATCCCAAAGAAGATGTCAGTAACTGCAAGACAATAGGTCGTGAAGTAAGTGACCGGCTGGACTGGAAACCGGGAGAACTGTTTTTTATCCGGGAGATCCGCAACAAGTTTGCCTGTCCCGTAGCCGGCCATCCAACGGAGGTGCGCATTATCATCGCAGATAAACCTGTTCATGCCATAGAAAGAAGCATAGCTGCGGAAGGACTACTCGCCCAACTGATCGTCGACAAATATGTAGATCATGCTCCTTTAAACCGGCAGATGGAACGGTTTAAAAGGAACGGGGTAACAATATCGGATAGTACATTAGCTGACCTGGTACGCCAGAGCGCTGAGCTTATAAAGCCGCTGGGAGATGCCTTGCTAAAGGAAATGCTGCCCTATGAATACTGGCATGCCGACGAAACCGGGATCAAAGTATTAGATAAGAAAAAGGCGAAGGATACACACAACGGCTATTTTTGGGTATATCAGGCGGGCAACGCGCCGCTGGTATACTATGATTATCAACCAGGACGTGGAGCCGAAGGTCCAGACCACATGTTACGTTCTTTTCGCGGCCATCTGCAGGTGGACGGATATGGCGTCTATGACCATTTTGATACTTGGGAACACATTATCGTCATGTACTGCATGGCCCATGCGCGCCGCTATTTTTTTGATGCCCTCTCCAATGACGCCGCAAGAGCGGAATATGCACTCACTGCCATCAAAAAACTCTATGACATAGAGGCTTACTGTAAAGAGCATAACCTACCTATCGATCAGGTCCGGGAAAAGCGACAGACAGAAGCCGTTCCTATATTGGATGGGTTGGGCAAATGGATGAAAGAGCAATATATACAGATGCCGCCAAAGAGCGCCATAGGAGCGGCGATGGCCTACAGTATAAAGCGCTGGGAGAAGCTGAGTTTATATACTACCGATGGAAAACTTCAAATCGATAATAATTGCGTGGAACGAAGTGTGCGACCTGTCTCGATCGGGCGGAAGAATTTTTTGTTCTGCGGCTCCCATGAAGCGGCTAAACGAACTGCCCTGCTGTATTCTCTCCTGGTCACCTGTAAACTCAATGACGTAAATCCATACGACTGGTTAAAAGACGTCCTCACCCGAATCGCTGCTCACCCCATCTCCAAAATAGCTGAGTTGTTACCTCACAACTGGAAGACCCTAAATACCCTGGAAATAGCTGCAAACACCATCGCGTAGAGCAAAATTAGCCTTTAGAACGATATCTTATCAGTGTGCTCCATCGGTGGGATACTCCGTCCGGCCATTCCTTCCCTGTGCTACAAAAACCGTTTCCCCCTGGGGGGACGGAAAGGGGAATTAAGTAGCCAATAAAGTGGATAAAAAGAAACTCATGGAAACAGACTGTGAGGCCTTAACCTTTCCTGATGTAAGATTCAATTATAAGGTGACGGCCTTTTTTAGAATAAATGTTATTTCAAATCTCGTTGGTTTTTCCTGCCAGCCTTCTCTGATCAAGAAAGGATCGAGGGACAATGGTGTTGTGGAAGATGCCCTGGCGGATAAATGTACAAGCCTATCCAATAAACTCATGGAAAGTAGCAAATTGCTTTTCTCGCTGGCACGAGATGCCGAAGAAAGACCTGTCAGGATAAAGAAATATGGCTACGATATCTGACTTCTTTTTCCCGACGTGTCAAAAACTGTTAGATTTGTAAGGATTTTAATAAAATGCCATTACCCATCAACATAGAAGACTTGCTTTCTGCCCGTACCGTTGAATCTGACCGTATCAAGTTCAAAACGGGATGGAATCCAGATGCTATTTACCGTAGCATTTGTGCTTTTGCCAACGATTTTGACAATACCGGCGGGGGCTATATTCTGATTGGAGTAGAGGAAGAAAACGGTATTCCCAAAAGACCTGTAAAAGGGCTTTCAGCCGCTGAGATAGCGGAAATCCAGAAGAAAATGATCGGGTTTAACAATCTTATTAATCCCGTTTATCATCCCAGGCTTTTCATAGAGGAAGCTGATGGCAAACAGGTCTTTGTTCTTTGGGTGACTGGTGGAACCAGCAGGCCCTACGAAGTTCCGGAACAGATTACATCCAAAGAAAAGCGCTATTTCTATTACATCCAAAGAAAAGCGCTATTTCTATTACATCCGTCAATATGCCAATTCTATTAAAGCCAACACTGAACAGGCCCAGGAATTGATCAGCCTGACTAACCAGGTTCCTTTTGATGATAGGCCGAACAGACAGGCCAGATTTGATGATATTTCCCCTGTACAAATACAAAATTATCTTAGAATTTCGGGTAGCCGGTTGACTGAATGGATAGGGCAGCGACCGTTACCGGAAATATTAGAACAAATGGCTTTATTAGATGGGCCGCCCGAACATTTGTCGCTTCGTAATGTAGCTTTAATGCTTTTCTCAGAACATCCGGACAAATTTTTCCCGTATACTTATATCGACCTGGTGCATTTCCCCAAAGGCCCTGCAGATAAGCAATTCATAGAAAAGCAATTCAAAGGGCCTGTGCAGCAACAAGTCCGGCAAGCCTTAGACTATATACAAGGAAATTTGCTGCATCAATTGATTACCAAGGTGGACGGACAGGCAGAAACTGTGCGGGTATGGAATTATCCTTATAAGGCGCTGGAAGAATTATTGGCCAATTGCATTTATCATAGGAACTACCAGGAAAGAGAACCTGTTACGATACGCATTGAACCCGATGCCATTTATATTTATAATTTAGGAGGCCCGGACCGGTCAATCCGCCTGGAAGATTTTCAAAAGGGGCAGGTATTTCCCAAACGTTACCGGAATAGGAGATTAGGCGACTTTTTGAAGGAATTGGAGTTGACGGAGGGTAGGGCAACCGGCATCCCGGTTATTCTGGAAGCATTAAGGCATAATGGCTCGCCTAATCCGGTTTTTGAAACAGATCCAGAACGTACCTGGTTTCAGGTCAAATTGCCCTTGCATCCTGCTTTCGCTCAAATAAATGCTGACCTTAAGCTTTCCAATATTTCGAATGGCGCACAATTGGCAGGCTTAATCGGAAGCTTGGTTGACGACCAAGCTTCCGACCAAGTTGACGACCAAGTACTGGGAATGATGGGTAAACTATTACTTTGGGTGCAAACAGAGCCTCGCAAGCGTTCAGAACTGCTAAAACACCTCGGTCTAAGCAATCATAACGATAATGTAAAAAAATACCTTGAGCCTTTGGAGGCTGCTGGTTTACTAGCAAAAACTCTTCCGGATAAGCCTCAAAGTCCCAAGCAAAAGTATTCCTTAACTGAGAAAGGGAGGGTATTGCTATCTTCCCTTACCTGGCAATAGCATAAAAACAATCCTGGATGAATCTAATCCTGGCAAGGATACCGAAAGTAAAACCCTTTACAGATAAGAGCTTGGTTAGATTTAAGTTGAAAATGATCAATTGAATTTAGTATATTTGCAAAATTAGTTCTTCGCATCAAAACGGATCAAATGATAACATTTTGGAAGGGTAGGGAGGGATAAAAGTGAAAATGTTATTTTGGTTTAATTAGTAGGAACAAGATTTTCAGTCAATGAATACATGATCCAGTTAGGAGACTATAAGCGCTTTTCAAGCCTGCCATTACCGAGGGTCGGAATTCGGGTAGGCATAGCAGAAGTTGCTTCGTAATAAATTGTAAATCAATTAATTGCGTTAGTCCCAGCGGGTTCACCTTAAAAACATCAATACGGACAGTAAAGTCAGAGCTAAGTACTTTTCGAAGGGCCCCAAAAAGGGCGCCAGCCGATAAAAGTCGCCGCCCGGTTTATGTAATGCCGGAATGCCCCTACGTTCAATTCTTCATATTTCGATCTGGTTTCCATCTCCAAGGCACTCTTCACCCTAACCTTTCCTGATGTAAGACTCAATTATAAGGTGACGGCCTTTTTTAGAAGATATTTCTTGTTTAAAAGATAAATGACGGAGACCAATATTATCTTCAGCCCTAAAACGATAGCAGCTGCAGAATCGCTTAGGGGATCCCCATTTCTGGTATGTGTAACAATAGCGCCTGCCATAACAGAGAACAATAGGAAGAGGGATAGTATCTTGGGATAAAATTTTAAATTGAATAATAAAAGCAAACCAAATACCGATTCAATGGTCATAATGAAGTATAAAAAGGAAACGGAATAACCGGAAGAAATAAAAAAATCTTTCATATTGACCATATTAAGATACTTTCCGATAGCCGCCGTTAGGAACGTTAAACCCACCTGGATCGACAGACCCTGGATAATATAGGAACAAGACCTGCTGCGGTCTGGCATATACGGATCCTCTTCGGATGAATAGGCGCTTCCGCCTGGGAAAAAGAATAAAATAGAGAGCCAACCCTATCGCCGGAAACAGGAAAAAATTAGTAAGGGGCTTCATAATGAATGAATTTTCATAAATATCCATTAATTAGCATCCTCCCCGATAAGAATTCAACCATTTGGCTAAAGAATTCAACGATCTCCTAAAGCAACTAAAAGTAACTATCCATCCGGCCCCAGCCAAGACCCTCGATTTCTTGAAAAAACGGCAAAGTGTGGCTAAAAAGTGTCTCACACAATGCCGAAGAAAGACATGTCAGGATAATGAAATATGGCAAAGCAAGGATTAGATAATTGTCGGATTATTTCCTTTTAACATAATAAACCGAATCCGGGAACCCTATCGCCTCCACATATTGCACACGCTGGGATTTGTCAAAAAAGAAGTCTACCCGCTTGATGACACTATCAGCCGTGCCTTTTTGATTACTATAAGAATCAGTAGCGCGCGGTAACATGGGCGACGAAGGTTGGTTGGATGCTTTTACCTGAAAATTACTGGATTGTATTGGAGCCGATTTTAAAGCATAGGAATAATCAAAACTCAGTAAGTAACCGTCAGGCACAATAATCTTTTTCTTGTATGAACCATAGGATGTATTCACCGTTGCTTCCGATGCACCCTTCCAGTTTTTAGTCAGTCTTTCACTGGCGGATAAGACTATCTTTTTATAAGGCGAACAGGCTATTAAACAGATAATGAAAAAAATAGCAGATAGAAATGGTTTCATGAATGGTTATTTTATACCTGGCTAAATGTAAATAGTAAAACCCTGAAATCATAGCGTTGGAATAAAATCAAATGTTAAAATTGCCTGTTTGATTCAGTCACTACTATCAGACCGGGGCTAAACAGCGCTACTCCTCCACAAAACTCTGAAGCTGCGAAACCCGTTCCTTCGTAATCAATGTCTTCCAGGAAATATCCGTCACCCCAGGGCACCGGACTGCCCCAAAATCAACCCAGGCATCCCGGTACAGGATCCATTTTCGTTGAGTCGATCTAATACCCTCTTTAGTCACCGTCGTCTCAATACCCCATTTAGTTGTTTTATCATTCATGATCTTTGAATAGATCGAATTCAGTTCCTTATCAGCCGCTATAAAATCCTGTGCAGTATAGCTGACAAAATTGCATTTATCCGCGTCCAATATTTCCTCGGTAAAACCGTCTTCCAATGAACCTGACTCCTGCAACACGAATGCGGCGCGGGACGTTCCTAACTCATCCACTTCGGATGTTGTCCTTTGGTAAAAGAAATCGGAGGCAAAGCCTTTCAACCGGTCATAGGCCAGCTGGTCTTTCTTCGGCCAGCTCCTAATAACCGAATCCATCGTTGCCTTTCGGGCTATATCAGCCAATTCCGAATGGATGGATTGACAATACCCATCCATATAACCGCTCGTTATATCGTCGCAAATATCAAAGACCCCTTTTGATTCCCCTGATTTAATTTCCTTTAAATGTTGAACACGTCCTTCTATTTCAGCGTTGGCCCACCCCACATTTGCACAAGCCAATCTTATGCTGATATCAAGATTGCGCTCTACACCAAAACCGTTGGCATATAACATCATTAAAATGGAGGCACCCTTAAATGGATCATCCTGGTCGCCAAGTATTGCCATTTCAATGAATGCCAGACGACGGGCTTTCACATAATCAATAGGTACGCCTATTCCATAATAATATTTGGAAGACGTCTCTTCTTTTACATCCTCTTGTTTAACATGCTCAGGCTGAAAATCCGACGGTAGGTCTTTCTTGGGGAAATCTGTAATTTTCATCTTTTCGCATTCTTGCGATTTTGATACCAATGGTATTATCAAAATAGCTAAAACCTGAAGCAACAACAGCGATCTTTTATAGATTTTAGACATATTCCGTAAATAACGGAATTAAATCCGAAAATTGCAACACCACCCACCATCCCCATCCGGCATGGACAAGCCCTAAAGCAATCACCGCTCAAATGTGTCATGAATCCGGCGTTTTGTATTACTATCCCGGTAAGAGGCATAATACCTTTGTTGTGCAAACAAAACAACAAATACTATGTCAAAAGTCATCTTAATTACAGGCGCCTCACGCGGATTTGGTAAACTGTGGGCAGAAGCCTTTTTACGACGCGGGGACAAGGTCGCCGCAACAGCCAGAAACCTTACTGCGCTGAATGACCTGGTCCGGGAATATGGAGACGCAGTTCTTCCTATCCAATTGGACGTCAACGACCGGGCAGCTTGTTTTGCCGCAGTGAACAAGGCGGAAGCACATTTTGGCCGAATCGATGTATTAATAAACAATGCGGGGTACGGTTTATTCGGGGCTATTGAAGAGACCACCGAAAAGCAAGCCCGGGACCAGATGGAAACCAACTTCTTTGGCCTCCTTTGGGTTACCCAGGCCATCCTGCCCATTATGCGGGCACAAAAAAGCGGGCACATCGTCCAGGTTTCCAGTTTCCTCGGCCTCGTCACTTTACCCGTTTTAGGGCTGTACAACGCTTCAAAATTTGCGGTCAATGGTTTAAGCGAAACCCTTGCAACAGAAGTGAAGAGTTTCGGCATCAAGGTAAGCCTGATCGAACCCAACGGGTTCTCGACGGATTGGTCGGGCGCTTCCGCCTTTCAAACGGAGCCCAATGAAGTCTATGCCCCCATCAAAAAAGCCTTTTCCGAAGGCGCAGCACCCGACACATGGGGCAAGCCGGAAGCTACTGTTGCCGCCGTCTTGAAATTGGTCGACAGCAAAAATCCCCCCCTGCACCTGCTCCTGGGTAAGATAGCCTATCCCGGTGTTAAACAAGTCTACGGGGAACGTCTGGCCAGCTTCGAAGAATGGAAAGAAGTTTCCGCAAATGCCCACGGTCATTAACATTAAATAGAATATCCAATCATAAATCATAATTTATCCAATCAAATGGTATAAATTGTGATTTACCTTTTTTAGTATGAAACATTATAAAAGCCTGAGTGAGCTGCACCAGGACAACGGGTTTCCGCCTCCCGAAAGCCCCCTGGTCAGCATCTATCACTGCAACAAGACCTGCTCGATGGGCGACCGGGAATTTACAAGCGATTTCTACATGATCGGCTTTAAAAAAATAAAATCTGGTGTTATCCTCTATGGCCGTACAAGGTATGATCACGAGTCCGGATCCATGGTGTTTATGAAACCCCGCCAGGTCATCGCAATGAAAAACCTTGAATTTGAAGAAGACGGCTTTCTCCTCTTCTTTCATGAGGATTACCTGAACGGGCACACCCTGCATCATGATATAAGAAAATATCATTACTTCGACTACGAGACCAACGAAGCCTTGCACCTCTCGCCAAGTGAGGAGAAGACAGCCTGGGAACTGTACCATAAAATCGAAACCGAATATTATAACAACCAGGATGAGTATAGCCGTGAAATTATACTGGCCAACATCGACACGATGTTAAAATATGCCCAGCGTTTTTATAAAAGACAGTTCATTAACCGCTCGCAAATTTCAGGAAAAACAGCCACTAAATTTAACGAGGCGCTGGAAGATTATGTTGCCAGCGGACTTTTAACGGAAAAAGGACCTCCATCTGTCAGTTACATGGCCGATCAGCTGCATATTTCTCCCCGTTACCTGAGTGATATTTTAAGACAGGAAAGCGGGAAAACGGCGCTGGAGCACATACATATCTATTTGATATCGGAAGCAAAAAACCTCCTTAAAGGAGAAGACAAATCCGTATCCGAAATCGCTTATGCTTTGGGATTTGAAAACATGTCCTATTTCTCCCGGTTATTCAAAAAGACAGTGGGCGTCACCCCGGTTATATTCAAGAAGCAAAATTTGAATTGATATTTAGAGCCTGATCCCTCCGTGCTATCCGAAGGGCGAATATTTTGAGCACTTTTATATCTTTCTGATTATGACGATTATAATATTTATGATCGCATATCCGGCCCATCCTCCATATCGGCCAGGGAAATGGCAAATTGTAAAAAATTAAGCTTGGATGGGTGGCTTAGCACCGTTTCAAAAGTGAAGGTGTTATTTTGTAACAATAATTGAAATCTAATAAAATCAGCAGCGATTGCAGCATCATATTTACCTGTAGCAGAACCTTCGCGCAGGATGAGGTTGTTTTCCGAAAAAACTATATTAATGGGTGATTTTTCATTATCTGCCTTTTCCAGCCAGCTTTTCCCTTCCTCGCTAAGGTACTTTTCGAAAGAGCCTGATAAAACTTCAAGACCATAACCCGCGCTTAAATTAAGCACTCTTTTCTCATCAAACGCTTTTTGAATTTCATCGGCATTAACAAAAAAGCCACAATAGTAACTGCTTGTTATTTTTTTTACTATGGTACTTTTTCCGCTTCCATTTGGGCCTGCTAGAATCCTGAGCCGTTTACTTCTTTCTGGCATGCAATACTCCAGATTTAAATTTTCTAAAATACAATCCTTCTGTAAGGCCTTCTGCTACGATAACAACTTCAGTTTCTCCATTCGCAAATTCGCGGATTATCTTATTGCCCCGTGCAAATATCTTTGGAATTCCTATTACTTTTGCTTCGGAAGCAGCAGCACGGCCTGCCTGGCTCGCTAATTTTTGTATTTCTTCAGACCCTGACGGATTAGTTTCAATTTCTGAGAAATTCGAAGTGAAAGAAGGATTATTCTTTCGAGTTTTATATCTTCTTGTATGCCTTCTAAAGACTCTTTTTTCACCTGAGGAAGCTGACATCCTGGACTGAAGTTTATACCTTATATATCTCCTTCTATTCATGGTACTAAGTTAAATTAAAATAATTAATATTGCTTCTTCTAGAATTTAAAACATTATAAAATGCCAATATATTTAGTATTTTATAATATAACTCCTCGATTAAATGTGTCTCGTCCTGGAAAAACTTGTCGGTTGGTCTCGTCCTGAAAAAGGTTGGCAGTTTTGGATGAAGAAGTAAATCGGACGATCAGTACAGGTTCATTCTCCATGCTGGTTGACCGCCCCCTACTTCACCTTCCAATATCCCCCCGTGCCCGGCTTGCGCTCGTCAGTAGCCTTCACTAGCAGCGTATCCCCGGTAGCCAGATCGCCGAAGACTTCGACGCCCGCATCGGTGGTCATACCCTGACGCACATCTACCCATTGTGCTTTTCCGCCTTTGACCCTGATGACAAACTTCCGCTCCAACGTAGTGGCTATCGCCGATGGCGGCAGTACAAAAGAAGGAGCGCCGCGGCCCAGGGCAATCTTCGCATAGACGAAAGTGCCGGCTTTCAGGAGGTGCTGGCTGTTGTCTACCGCGAACTCCCACAACTCGGTCCGCGTGCCGGGGTCGATGGTTTCGGTCTTGCGCGTAAGCACACCGGCCCAGCGTCGCTCAGGATAGGCATCTACGCTGAAGGACAAATTTTTATTGCCCCCCGCGGCGGATACATAGATCTCTGGTACGGCTACCCGCAGCCGAAGGTTGCTGTTATCCTGTACGGTCAGTAACATGGAATTGGCATTGACGAGGGCGCCGGGATCGGCCTTGCGGGCCGTGATGACACCATCGTAGGGCGCCGTCAGATATAGATACCCGGAGACTTCTTTATAGGCTTTCGACTGTTGCCGCAGAGCTTCATACGCCGCACTGTCGGCAAGCATCTGGTTATGGCTGTTCTCCAGGTCCACCGGGGCGACGATGCCGGGAGATGGGCTTTGAGACGCTTTGTATAAACGGTTGTAATTATCAGCACTGGAAGTAAGCTTGGCTTTGGCGGCCTGTTGCGCGGCCATGGACTGCGCGAACTGCGTATTGACCTCAGGCGCGTCAATGACAGCCAGGGTCTGCCCCTTGCGGACCCGGTCGCCGATATCCACCTTCATATCCCGTACATATCCCTGGACCTTGGCATAAAGCTCCGTTTGCAGGTAAGGGATCAGCTCGCCGGGTAACTCGACAACTTTTTTTAAGGTGTCTGTTCTCAACAGGAAAACCTGTGCCGTATCCGCGGCAGGGGCGGCTTCGGCTGCGGCCTTCCCGGGATCGGTTTTCCCGGTACCGCCACAGCCGACGAGTAAAGTAAGCGCGATGCCGGAAGCCAGTAAACGAAGGCTGAATAAATATTGCATAGTATTAGATGTCATTATTGTCTATGATTTTGTCATTGTTGTCTACAATTTTGTCATTGGGATATAAGGATACAGGTCGATACGCTTTTCTGCCGGCGAGCCACTGGTAGACATGCGGCAGGAAAAACAGGACGCTGAAGGCCGAGAAGACGAGGCCGCCGATGACAGCTATGCCAAGAGGTGCCGTCTGGTCACCGCCTTCCGACAGCCCCAGTGCCATCGGGATCATCCCCGCGATCATGGCGGTGCTGGTCATAAGGATAGGCCGTAACCGGTTGCCCGCGGCCGTCATATGAAACCCGGACCCTTCCCCCGACTTCCGCAGCTGCTCTGCATTGGTGAGGAACAGCACGGCGTTGGCGATGGCGACCCCCACAGCCATAATCGTACCCATGTAAGACTGGATGTTAAGGGTATTGCCGGTGAGGAAGAGCAGACACAACGCACCGCCAACAACAGCCGGTATAACAGATAGGGTTACGATGGCTACCCGGAACGATTGGAAGTAAATGGCCATGGCCAAAAAGATGACGACGATGGCGACGATCAGCCCAAATTGCAGGCTTTGCAGCGTTTGCTGCAAGAGCTCGGATTGCCCCCGCAACAGGATCTTCCCACCGCTGGGCAGTTTCCCCATATCGGCAATAGCCTGACGCACCTTACTAAAAACCGCGCCCTTATCCTCCGGCTGGATATTGGCGGTGATGGTGATATAACGCTGCTGGTTTAACCGGTCATATTCTCCGGGAACAGTGATGTGCTTCCAGGTAGCGAGCTCGTTTAAATAATGCGTTCGGCCGCCTTCACCGGAAGAAACAGGAATAGCTTCCAGCTGGGCCGTGCTATTCATCCGGTAGGAGGGATATTGCACCTGGACCTGGTAGGCAGTGCCGGTGGCCCTGTCCAGCCAATAGCTGGGAGACGTGAACCGGCTGGAAGAGGTGGCGGCCACCGTCGAACGGGCTACCTGATCGCCCGTAATACCCAACTGCCCCGCACGGATCCGGTCCACGTCGAGCTTGATGGCGGGATAATCAAGGGGCGTGGCAATCTGCAGGTCCCGCAACCCGGAAATGCCGGATAGCTTTTGCAGGAGCTTCTGCGCAGTCTTCTTTCCCTCCTCCAGGTTCCGGTTGACGACCGCTATTTCGACGGGATTATTGCTGCCCAGGTTCAGGACCTGCTCAACAATGTCGCCAGGCTCAAAGGATAGTTGCACCCCGGGCATGGCGCCGGTCACGGCTTTTCGCAACCGCTCCCGGAAGTCGTTGATGGGGAGAACACCAGGCTTTAATTTGATCCGGGTGACAGATTCATTGGGACCGCCGGTCCACAAATAAATATAATTGACAGGATAGCTGGCGGGTTGCGTACCGATAAAGGCAGAAGTGATGTCAACATTGCCTTTGCCGGCAATGCTGTCGGTCAGGGCTAATAATTTTCGGGTAGCGTCTTCAGTTCGTTCAAAGCGCGAACCTACAGGCAGACGCAGCCGTACCTGCGCCTGCCCGCTGTCGGTGCCGGGGAAAAGCGCCGTGCCGGTGAAATGGAAGAGGAGCCAGACAAGACCGATGGCGACCACGACAAATGCAGAAGTGACAAGCGCATAGCTGGCATGTAACCGCTCCCCGCTACGGATATAACCGGCTTTAAAGCGATCGAATGCAGAAGGTTTCTTCTGGCCGTCGAATGCATCTGTCCGGGCCTGGCTCTCCGCCCGCCGCCCTCCGCCCGCCAACCGATGTTTCAGCATCCAGTTGGCCACGACCGGTACAAAAGTCTGCGACAGCAGGAATGAGGCGATCATAGCAAACCCTACGGCCAGCGACAAAGGCAGGAACATAGCCCTGGGCACGCCACTCATAAAGATGGCAGGCACGAACACGGCAAGGATGCTCAGCAGGATGAGCAGCTTCGGTCCGGCGATCTCCATACAGGCATCGGCAATGGCGCGGCCCCTGTCTTTACCCATTTCCTGGTGCCGGTGAATATTCTCGATCGTTACCGTGCTTTCGTCGACGAGAATACCTACCGACAAGGCCAGGCCGCCAAGGGTCATAATGTTAATCGTCTGACCGAACAGGTAGAGCAGGGTAGCGGCGGACAGCAGGGCGAGCGGAATGGTCATAATGACAATAAGAGAGCTGCGACCGTCACGCAGGAACAACAACACGACAAGACCAGTCAGGATCGCCCCCAGCCCGCCCTCAAAGAGCAGGCTCTTCAGCGAATTGATGACATAACCCGATTGATCGAAAGCATAAGTCACCTTTATATCGGACGGTATGGCGGCCTGCATATCGGGCAGCGCGGCTTTGACCCTTTGCACCACATCCCAGGTGGACGCATCGGCACGTTTGGTGACGGGGATATAGACAGAGCGTTTCCCATCGATAAGGGCATAGCTGGTGGTAATATCCGCGCCGAGGCTGACCGTGGCAATGTCCCTGATATAGACCGCCGGCCCGTTGCCGAGTTGAAGCGGAACGCTTTGCAAATCCTGCACGTTCTCGATCACACTATTCTGCGGGGTAAGGTAGGTCGTGTCACCGATGCTCACGTCGCCGGCAGGAGTAATACTGTTGAACCTGACCAGGGATTGCACCACCTGGTCGGGTGACAGGTTATAACCCCGTAGTTTTTCCGGGTCCACCGTCACGACGACAGTCTTTTGGTTGCCGCCAAAGGGCGGCGGCGCAGAGACACCCGGCAGGGTAGAGAACATAGGACGCACCCGGAATAAGGCAAGATCGGATATCTCTCCAAGAGAACGGCTGTCGGAACTGAAGACCAGCTGACCAACGGGAACGCTGCCGGCATCGAAACGGGTGATGAAAGGCGGGACAGTGCCGGGAGGCATGAAAGCCCTGGCCCGGTTGACATAGCCCACCACTTCGGCCATAGCCTGGCTCATATCCGTACCCTCGTTAAATTCCAGCTTGATGAGCGCCGCACCCTGTATGCTTTTGGAATCGACATACTTCACCCCCGTAATATAGAGAAAGTGATATTCATAATAGGAAGTGATGAACCCCTCCATCTGCTCGGGCGATAACCCGCCATAAGGCTGTGCCACGTAGACAGTTGGCAGACCCAGTCGGGGAAAGATGTCGATCTTCGTGTTCCGGATCGACAGCCATGAAAAAAAGACGATGGCAATCACTGTTACCAGGATCGTAATGGGGTGCCGCAGTGCTGCAATAATTAACTTCATATTAGTAGGCTGTAATTATTTCAATTGGTTGGTGAATAGATTCAGATCCCCCTTTGACACACTGATGTCCAGCAGGGACCGCCATACCTGTAAATAGGCATTCGCTTCCATTACTTCCGCATTCAATAATTGATATTGACCCTGGGTCAGGCGGGTAAAATCCATCAGCCCGCTCTGGTAGCCCAACCGAAGCCCCTCATAAGATAAGCGGGATGCCCTGGATTGAACGGGCGCCTGTGCCGCGATCAGCAGCGTCTGCCGGTAATTGGACTCGGCCGTCTCTACCTGTCTTTGCAGGTTGACAGATACCTGCGACAGTTGCGCCTGATCGGCCCGGAGCAGAGACCGGTACTGTTTCTTTTGCAGGTTGACTTTGGCGAACTGCAGAATGGGAAAGCTCAACTGCACCCCCGCCCCATAGTTATTCCGCGATAAGGCCCAGCCATCGGATTTGTTGATGGTCCCGTCAGCTTCGATACCGGAACCGCGGGAATAGGCATTCGCCCACAGGTCCAGCTTCGGCCGCCAGGCTGTCTCTGCCTGTTTTAAGTTGGCGGCGCTCAGGGCCACCTGCGCCTGCTGGTATTGGTAGACCGGGTTTTGCGTATAGGCGCCGGTGGTATCTGGCAAAAGGGGCAATTGCACGGCCAGCAAGGTGTCGGAGAAAATCAGGTCGTCGGGTGTTCCCGGCAGACCCGTCAGCCGGCAAAGCTCCAGCACCTGGGATTGGTATAGACGCTGGGTGTTGAGCCGCTCCATCACGGCCTGTGCCAGCAGAGACTGGAACTGCACACTGTCCAGACCCGGACGCAACCCCTCCCTGGTAAGCACCAGGGATTGCTGCAAGCCGACCTGCGTACGATCGATATTGGCCTGCTGGCTGGTCAGGAGCTTTTGGAGATAGATCACGTCCAGGTAAGTGAGGATGCCCGTATAACGCTGCTGGAAAAGAGCATTGTCATAATGGCTGCCCGCGAGTTTGAACTGGGCGGCAGCCCTATCGATGGCGGCAGCCCGCTGCCCGAACGTAAGCGGCGTCCATTGCAACAGAGCCGTCAGGGCGGTGCCGGGTACCAGCTCATAGGAATTGTGCGTTGCCACCGGCCCGGAAATAGGCATGAGTAATCCCGGATAGCTCATGCCGGTGATATTGTTGTCGGTCGCATAACCAGCCTGGTAACCCGCTGTCAGATCCGGTAGGAGCGTGTTTTTGGCCAGGCTGACATTATAGCCTGTCGCCATGGATTGTTCCCGGTAGGCCTGGAGCTGGGGCTGCCCCGTTTGCACGAGGACAAGGACATCCTTGATAGACAACGCCCTTTTCTGGGCAGCAACCATTTTTGGCCCTATACAAAGGGTAAGGAAAGGAATGGATAAAAGAAGCACCGTAAATTTGGGGATATACATAGAAAAATGTTGGCGTTCGAAGTGCCAGCAAATCTAAAACTCAATTTAGGATGAATTTTGGAGGTTTACGCGGGTTCAAAAGTCACCGTGATCCGGTGTATATTTTCTGAATAATGGTACTTTAACTGAAATCGATAGATGAGGCAGATTCGTTTGACAAGCGAAAGCCCCAAACCGGTCGTTTTTGATTCTTCCCGCCCCTTTTTGAAGCGCTCGAATAACCAGTCTGTTTCACCCTCGATAGGATGCCCCGTATTTTCAATGATCAATTCGTGCCTGTCAAGGCGGATATCGATATAGCCATTGGGGATATTGTGTACAAATGCATTGTGAATGAGATTGGTAAGGAGGATTTCAAGGAGGGAGGCATTGGCTTTCAGCGATATATGGGGTTGAATGGACTTTTGTATACGAGGCAGACTCCCATCGTAATAGTCCTGATAATAGGCCAGTAATTTTTCGAGGATATGGGATACGTTGATAGTTGACTGGTCGGGAAACTGATTATTATCGATTTTGGTAAGGAGAAGCAGGTTCCTGTTCATTTGACTAAGATGGTCATTGGCCTCCGTAATGTCAGCGAGTAAATCAGCCGTTTCCTCCGTGAGATGCGGGGTATTGATCAGCAGGTCCAGCTTTGACCGGATGATCGCAAGGGGCGTTTGCAGCTCATGGGAGGCATTCTCTACAAATTGCTTTTGATTACTATAGGCCTGCGTTACATTGCCGAGGAGACGGGTGATGACCTGGTTCAATTGGTCGAACTCCCCGATACCGGTTTGTTGCGGTAATGGCAGGGATGGGCTTTTAGTGATATCGTATTCGTTTACTGCTCTCATGGTGGCATAGAACGGCCTCCATAACAAGGTGGAGCTTTTTCTATTGATGATAATGATGGCGATCAGCAGTAAAAGAAAGACAAAGATCTCCGCTATGAAGACCTTAATGATCAGATGGGTTATTTCTTTGGAAGAAATATAGGTAGTCAGTTGATAAGGTTGGTCCTTTAACAGATGTTGTTCAGTCAATACCTTGAAAGCTATCCAGTCTTTACTGGCTGGGTAGTAGATAGCCGTGTCCCGCTGTTTATATAGCAGATCGCTACGGACCAGGTTCCCTTTCACGAGGTCGTACTCGCCGGTTATATGGGATGCAACCCCCTCCCGGTTGGCCATTAGGGCGTTCCAGATATTTTTTTGTTTCAGCTCCAGCTGCTCTTCGGCCATATGATGCGCATGCTTGCTCATCAGTATATAAAACACCATCGAGCCGATCAGCAAAACCAATGGCAGCCAGATGAGCAGATAATACGTGTTCTTTTGTTGCAGGGATTTGCTCATAGGGATAGTTTGTAGCCTAAGCCGTAGACGGTGTGAATGATTTCATGACAGCCTTTCTCTTTCAGTTTCCTCTTGAGGTTTTTAATATGAGAGTAAACGAAATCGAAAGAAGGGACCTGTTCCGAAGGCCCGTCGTGGATATGCTCTGCTATGGCCTGCCGGCTGACGACCCGGTTTTTGTTGGTCATGAGGAACAGTAACAGGTTATATTCGATCTTGCTTAACGATAGGGGTTGATTGGCGGAAATTACGGTTCTGGACGGCAAATCGACTTTCAGCACCCCCATCTCCAATATACTGGACCCTTCCGCATATTTTCTACGGATCAGGGCCCTGACCCGCGCATTGAGCTCGGATAAATGAAAAGGTTTGGTGAGATAATCATCGGCGCCAATATCCAACCCTGCAATGCGGTCATCGAGTGAGTCCCGGGCGGAAATGATAATTACCCCATCCTTGTTTTTGTTCTCCCTCAGATATTTGAGCAGCTGTAAGCCGCTGCCCCCGGGTAAATTAATGTCAAGGATGATACAGTCATATTGGAAGTCCTCTATCTTCCGGATGCCCTCGTGATAGGATCCAGCCGTTTCACACAAAAACTTTTCCTGATTAAAGTATTGAACGATACTTGCCAGCAGGCTACGTTCGTCCTCAATGATCAGTAGTTTCATGAATGAAATTTATGGCAAGTTATCGATTATCATTATTTTTAGCAACAAATGTAATGTAGCATGTCTGGTAATTTAGCTGGCGCCGAGCACAAAAAAAGAATAGACCATGTCATTGACTACCTGTTAGCCAATCCTACCACTGAAATTTCCTTACAAACCCTGGCCGACGTGGCGCATTATTCACCCTTTCACTTACAAAAAATATTTAAACAGCTCGTAGGCGAATCGCCGAAACAATACCTGCTAAAACTACGACTGGAAACCGCTTTTCACTTATTGATCATTCATCCCCACAAGTCTATCCAGGAGATCGCTTTGGACTCGGGCTTTTCCTCCCCGGCCGTTTTTTCAAGAGCCATGAAATCTTATTTCGGGTATTCTCCCGGGCAATTGCGCGAACTGTCCCACCTGCAAAGGATGAAAATCCTATACGCCGTTAATCAGAAATTACCACGCCATTCTGTCTCTTCATCCCCGGCCTTGCCCGGCCCTGTCTCCATTCAGACCGTAAAAAAAGGCCCCGTCAAAGGCATCTACCGCATCGCCCCCTTCGACGATCCCGAAAAGATACAGTGCGCCTTCCAGGAACTCAACAGGATCGCCAGGACCCGCGATTGGATCACGGTAAAGCCCATCTTTTACGGAATTTTAACCCCGCACCAACGAAATACCTACAAAGCCTTTCTTCCGTTAACCCCTGAAGATCCGGCATCCAATCAGTTTCCTCTCACCGAAATAAAGAGTGGGATGTTTGCCACCTTTACCGTCAGGGGCGACCTCAAACAAACCAACCGCGCGGTCCATTATTTCTACCACCAATGGTTGCCGGAAAGCGGATATAAAATTGCCCATGTTACAGGCTTTGAAACCTTTTCCGAAAACCCGGTCTCTACATGCTACCATCAATTGGAAAGGGAAATTCACATTCCCATCGAGCCGGCAGTCTAAACATTCGCAAGATTTGCAAAGTCTTTCCCAACTTCTGCTAAGAAAAATCCCTGGCCACTCCCCAACTTTGCCGGGATAAAAACGCATCAACATAAGACGCCATGAGTTCCAACATCAATCCTCCGACACCCCGTTGGGTAAAAATATCCGGCATCGTCGCGATCATCCTTATCCTGGGGTTCCTCCTCCTGCACCTTAGCGGCCATAGCTTTCATCATCAATGATAACCATGACATCCCGTCTTCGCAAGCTGACGCTTCTCGCGCATATCATTTTCTCGGTCGGCTGGCTGGGCTCAGTCGCCGGCTTCCTTTGCCTGGCTGTTACCGGTCTCACCAGCACGAATACGCAAATCATCCGCGCCGTCTACCTGGCCATGGAGCCCATCACCTGGTTCGTTATCGTCCCGCTCGCTTTCGCTTCATTTTTAACCGGGCTGTTGTTATCTCTGGGCACCCAATGGGGACTATTCCGCCATTATTGGATCCTCGGGAAACTCCTGATCAACCTCCTTTCCATCCCCATTCTGCTACTCCATACCCGGTTGATCGACTATATGGCCAACACGGCGGCCAGGAGAGACCTTTCCCACGCAGACCTCAGTGGACCAGGCGCCCAACTCGCAGTAGCCGCTATCGCCGCGCTGATCGTGCTACTGGTTGCCACAATTTTATCCGTCTATAAGCCCCGCGGCTTAACCCCGAAGAAACGCTAACTTTTTTCATTGTTTTACCTTTAATAAACTCGCATTGATAGCCACCACCACGGTGCTTAAACTCATCAATACGGCGCCGGCGGCCGGGCTTAACAATATACCCTGCTTATACAGAACACCTGCTGCCAGGGGCAGGGCAACAACATTATAACCTGTCGCCCAGATCAGGTTCTGGATCATTTTACGATAAGTCGCTTTACCGAACAGGATCAGGCTGACGATATCTTTGGGATTACTGTTCACTAAAACGATGCCTGCGGTTTCGGCCGCTATATCGCTCCCGGAGCCTACGGCGATGCCGACGTCGGCCTGTGCCAGGGCAGGGGCGTCGTTTACGCCGTCTCCGGTCATGGCGACGTACTCGCCCTGGTTTTGTAGTTCTTTTATTTTATCGAGCTTTTGATGGGGTAATACTTCGGCCAGGTAACTGTCCATGCCTAATGCTGCGGCGACACCTTCTGCGACGATTTTGTTGTCGCCGGTGAGTAGGGTGGTTTTGATCTGGTGCTGGTGGAGGATTTTTATGGCGTCGAAGGATTCGGGTCGTATCTGGTCGGCCAGGGCGATAAAGCCGGCGACCTGGTCGTTGACCAAAACATATACCAGTGTTTCGCCGGTTTTGATTTCCTGGGTTTTGTCGGCGGATATTTCGGCAATAGCCTGGGGGCTCACGACGGCTACTTTTTTCCCCTCTACAAAGCCGGTTATTCCTTTGCCGGTCAGGGCCTGGGTATCGGTGGAGTTTTCGGGTTGGAGTTGAAGGTCTTTGGCCTTTTGCAGGATACCGGTAGCAATGGGATGCTCTGATCCTTTTTCTATGGCGGCGGCGAGGCGGAGGATGTCGTCATCGGTGAAGGAAGGGAGGTTGTCGATGGGGTTTTGTTGCTGGAGGGCCTGGTAACGAACCACTTCAAATTTCCCTACCGTTAATGTGCCTGTTTTATCGAATACCAATGTGGTGATCCGGCGGGCGTTTTCAAAGGCTGTCCGGTTTTTGATGAGTAATCCATTTTTTGCGGACAGGGCGGTAGATTTTGCTACTACCAGGGGCACAGCCAGTCCTAAAGCATGAGGACAGCAAATGACGATGACGGTGACCATTCTTTCAATGGCAAAGGACAGGCCTTTCCCGTCAATAAACCAATAAGTAAATGTAGCTATACCTGCCAGCAGCGCAATGATGGTCAGCCACCTGGCTGCTGTATCGGCTAATAACTGTGTTTTAGATTTTGCCTTCTGCGCATCATCCACCAGTTTGATCACCCGGGATAAATAGGAATCCGTCGAACCATGCAGTACGGAGACTTTAATGACGCCGTTCCCATTGATAGCGCCTGCAATGACTTTGCTATCTTTTGTTTTATGCACCGGTTTGGATTCACCGGTTAACATGGATTCATTCAAAAAACTATCGCCTTCAGCTATGACCCCATCCGCGGCCACTTTCTCCCCAGGCTTTACAAGAATAAGATCACCGATCTTTAAAGAATCTGTTTTTACTTCTGTCACCTGACCGCCTTCTTGTACGAGATGCGCTTCTGAAGGCATTAGCTGTACTAATAACTCCAATTCTCTGGAAGCGCCGGCTACGGATTTCATTTCGATCCAATGGCCTAATAGCATGATGAGGATAAGGGTATCTAATTCCCAGAAGAAGTCCATCCCTGTCAGGCCGAGGACGGTGGCGGCGCTGTAGATGTAAGCAACGGTGATGGCAAACCCGATCAAGGTCATCATGCCGGGATTCCGGGCTTTCATCTCATCGAACCACCCTTTCAGAAAAGGCCAGCCGCCATAGACGTAGACAACGGAGGCCAAGGCCAATAGGACGAACGGGGCGCCGGGAAAACGAATCTGAATGTTCAACCAATGCTGGATCATGGTTGATAACAGCAGGATGGGAAGGGTAAGGATTAACACAATGTAAAACCGCTTCGAAAAATCAGCAATCATCATGGCGTGATGATCGTGCCCGCTATGACTCATGGAGCCATGATGGTCCGGTCCGCTGTGTTCCATAGGGCCATGCGCATTTGGATGCTGATGTTCCATAATTTTAGTATTGAGGGTTACATAAGATATTGAATGCTGAATCCCGCTTTTTTTACGATCTCTATAACGGATTCCCTGGGGAGGTTGTCGGTTTCGACGGTCAATATTTTATTTGGGTCCTCGGTATCGACTTTCCAGGTTAGGATCCCTTTTGCTTCGTTCAATTTGGGGGTGATCCTGGCTACGCACCCGCCGCAATTGATATTCGTTTTGAATTGTACTGTTTCCATCTGTTATATTGTTTTGTATGTTTATTGTATTCATTCCCTATTCCCTACATGCGCGCCCATCTTAAACGCAGGCTATTGCTGACTACGCTGACACTGCTGAGTGCCATGGCGGCGCCGGCGATCATAGGACTCAGCAGGAACCCGTTGATGGGGTACAGCAATCCGGCTGCCACAGGGATGCCGACTACATTATAGATAAAGGCCCAGAAAAGATTTTGCCGGATGGTCGTTACCGTCTTCTTTGAGAGACGAATGGCCGGAGCTATTTTAGATAGGTCGGAGGAGATCAGGGTCATTTTGGCTACATCTATAGCGATGTCACTTCCTTTCCCCATGGCGATACTAATGTCAGCCTGGGCCAGGGCATGGCTGTCATTAATGCCATCGCCGACCATGGCCACTACTTTTCCCTGTTGTTGTAATTGCTGCACGAAAGCGGCTTTATCACCCGGTAACATTTCTGCCTGGAAATGGGTGATGCCGACCTGGGCGGCTACTGCGGCGGCGGTATGGGGATTGTCGCCGGTAAGCAGGTACACGTCAATGCCCATGACCTGAAGATCCTGTATGGCCTTTTGGGAAGAAGGCTTTATAGTGTCGGTGATCACGATGCCTGCCAGTATTTCATTTTTACCGGCAAAGAAAATGACGGTTTCGGCCTTTGCCTTTTTTTCATCCGCCCATTTGAGGACGGAGGGGGCAAGCGGGATATGATACGCTATAAGCAATGCTACATTGCCTGCCAGGTAAGTTTCACCGTGATATTGCCCGGTAATGCCGCGTCCGGTCACTGATTGAATAGGGTCCAGGGACAATGGCCGGGCGTCTTTGGATAAAGAAGAGGCAGAGGTTTGTAAAATGGGAGGAGCCGCTTGTAAAAAGGTGACAACGGCTTCTGCCAAAGGATGTTCGGAGGCTTGTTCCAGGGCGTATAAAATTTGCCTGTTTTCTGCTGTTTCTTCTTCAAACCAGTGCATTTCGGTGACAACGGGCTTGCCTTCTGTGATGGTTCCTGTTTTATCGAGAAGGAGGGCATTGATTTGATGGGCTCGTTCGAGGCTTTCGGCATCTTTGATTAAAATGCCGTTTTCTGCTCCTTTTCCTACGCCGACCATGATGGCGGTAGGCGTGGCGAGCCCTAAAGCGCAAGGGCAGGCGATCACTAAAACAGTGACCATGGCCAGCAGACCCTGGGTGAGGCCATTGGCTCCGCCGAATGCCCACCAGGCAAAAAAGGATAATAGGGCAAGACCGATAACTACGGGGACAAAGATGCCTGCTATTTTGTCTACCAGTTTCTGAACGGGGGCCTTGCTGCCCTGGGCTTCCTGTACCATCCGGATGATATGAGCCAGCAAAGTGTCTCCCCCTACTTTATCGGCTGCAAACTGAAAGCTGCCTTTCTGGTTGATGGTGCCGGCCAGCACCGCATCGCCGGCCGTCCTGGCTATTGGAACGGGCTCGCCGCTGATCATGCTTTCGTCTACGTAGCTGTTGCCTTTTGTTATCGGACCGTCAACGGGGATTCGCTCTCCGGGCCGGACTAAAATAATGTCTCCCTTTTTTACCTGGGAGATGGGAGTATCAAGAGTAGATCCATCGGGTAAGACTACGCTTACCGTCTTGGGTTGCAATCCCATCAGTTTTTTAATGGCGGAGGAGGTATTGGCCTTGGCTTTTTCTTCCAGCATTTTTCCCAGCAGGATAAAGGCGATGACGACGCTGGCGGCTTCAAAATAGACATGGGCAGCTAAACCGCGGCTATGCCAAAAGGAGGGGAACAGGGTGTTGAACACGCTGAAGATATATGCGATCCCCGTGCTTAAGGCTACCAGGGTGTCCATATTGGCCGCACGATGCCTGGCCTGGTTATAGGCATTGATAAAGAACTGCCTCCCCAACCAGGCGACTACGGGGGTGGCCAGGACCCATAGGATGTAATTGGCATAAGGCAAATCCATAAAGAACATGCCGATGATGACAAGGGGTATGGAAAGGACGATGGCGCCGATGGTTCTGCTACGCAGTTGGGAGAAATGCCTTTTGTTTGCCTCCTCCAATGCTTCTTTGGCTTCTTCTGTTTCGTCGATGACCATATCGTAGCCGACTCCCTGCAAGGCGGCTTTCATTTGCCGGGGACTGGTGATAGTCGGCGTATATTCTACCTGGGCGCTATTATTGGCAAAATTGACATGGGCATGTAGGATGCCTTGTTGGGCGGATAAGATATTTTCTACGCTGGCGGCGCAGGAGGCACAGCTCATGCCGGTGACGGGAAATTGCTTTTTTGTGCCTGCTTCGGAGTCTTTGGTATTCATAACAACCTTTTATTGTTTGGCAAAGTTCGGAAGAAGCAAGCGTCCGGTTGTTACAGGATTTTGTAAATCATTTATGTTTAAATGGTTTATGTCCTGATTATAAATTACATTTTCATTTTACTCATGTCCATCCCTGCCATAGGATCGGCTCCATTGCGGAAAATATACTCGCTTTGCAACAGATAGGCGCCGCTGGTGACGACGGCGTCACCGGGCTGGAGGCCCGATCTGATTTCGATGAAGCCGTCTCCCTCCTGGCCGGTTTCCACCATCCGGCTTGAAAAGGTGTTCTGCGCTGTCTCTACCCAAATAGCGGACATTTTACCATTTCTTAGTACGGCATCGGAAGGAAGGGATACCATTTTTCGCTGCGGCCCCTTGACGGTCACGTAAGCCGGCATGCCTGGCCGGAGCAAATGATCTTTGTTAGGGACTTCCACCCGGATCAGATTGATACGATTATCCGGGTTGATCTCGGGATTTACAAATGCTATTTTGCCCTGGAGGGTTTTCCCGGGCAGATCCGGGAATTGCATCGTCACAGTACCGGAGGGATTGAACGCAGGTAGTTGGGATGTATAAACCTGGGCTTCCACCCATACATGGGAAAGATCGGCCATCTTCACAACGGTGCCGCCCTCCGGTACATAATCTCCTTCTTTTACGGGCAGCTCGGTGATAGTTCCGCCTACAGTGCTGTAAAATGGGGTTGTGCTAGTGATTTTACCCGTACCCGCCAGTTCTTTGAGTTGCGATTCTGACATGCCCCAAAGCAATAATTTGCTTTTAGCACTTTGCGCCAGGTCATTATAGTTGACAATGGAATTCCCTAATGTCTTTTGCTTTTGTAAAATAAGGAGGTATTCCTGTTGGGCATTATTCAATTCTTCGCTGTACAGGTCATAGAGCCGGGCGCCTTTGGAGATTGGATCGCCAATATTTTTAAAGTATAGCTTTTCAATCCTGCCGCTGACCCTGGTGCTCACGGCATTCAGGGCGGACTGGTCAAAATTGACGGTTCCCGTGAGCACTACTTCATTCCCCATACTGCTTGCAGGGTGGATGGTGTCCACGTGGATGTTACCTAATTCGATCTGTTCCGGGCTGAGCTTTATTTCATCCTTGTTTTGCTGCTGGCTTTTCCTGACCGCGGTGAGCTCCATATGGCAGATGGGACATTTGCCGGGCTTGGATTCTACGACTTGCGGGTCCATGGAGCAGGTATAGTATACGTCCGGGTCTGCCTTTGCCGTATTTGTAGTCCCCATTTTGCAGGAGGCCAGTAAAATAAAGGCAATGAATGTGGCGGAAATCAGGCCGGTAATATGATTCTTCATAACGATCCTTTTACTTTTATAAAACTTTCGCTGTCCATTAAAAACTGTGCATCGGCAGCTACGCTGTCCTGTGCGCTTAGCCCGCCGATGATCTGGATTAAACTGTCGGTGGTGATGCTTGTTTGCACGGCACTCACCTGGAACAGGCCATTTTCTCTTTTGAGTACGACCTGGTGCAAGCCGAGCGACAGGACGGCTTCCCGGGGCAACCAGGCGCCAGGGCCGGTCTGTATCCGGATAGTGGCCTTTACCTGGCCGCCAATCGGTAGTTGTCTGCTGGCATTATCGAAATAGACCCTTGCGGTTAGGGTTTTGCTGTTATCCCGGTAAAAGGGTTCGATGTAGCTGATGGTGGTCTGGAAGGGTTTATCGGGGGCTGTCTCTGGTGTGATGGTGACGGAGGATCCGGATTTTACCAGGGACGAGCTGCCGGCGAAAACGTTTAGGATGATCCAGCTCTGATCGGTGTTATACAACTGGAAAACGGTCTGTCCTTTTTGTACATACATCCCTTCTTTGATGGGTAATTCAGCCATTTCTTTTGAGACGTCCATGGTTTGTAAGCCGCCGGAGGCTTCAGCCATATTGCCTGCCTCATGGATATGTCCTGTATAGTGCGTGTATACGGTTACCTTGTAAGAGGGTTTACCGGATTGTATGACCTGTTGCAATTGCTGCGCGTCCATGCCCAATAATTGCAGTTTTGTGCGGGCCGCTTCGAGCAGGGCGGCATTGCCGGGATCGTTGTGCAGGATAAATAACAGATCCTGCTGGGCAGTTACGAGTTCAGGACTGTAAATGTCCATGATCTTGTCTCCCATGTGGACATGCTGGTACCGGTATTTGACATACAGCTTTTCGATTCTGCCGGAGACCCGGGCCGCGATGGTCTGTACCCGGCGGGTATCATAATCCACCCTGCCTAATGCATCTATGGACAGAGAGGGACTGGCCTGCTGTAAGGTGATTACCGGTATGCCTGATACGACGGCGCTGTTTGTGGGACGGAGCAAGGTATGGAGATCGACCGTTGCGTTTTTGGCCTCGGCCGCAGTAAATTCCTTTTTTACCAGGGTCATCCCGCAGATGGGGCAATTGCCGGGATGGTGCTCTATGACCTGGGGATGCATGGGACAGGTATAGATCTCTTCGGCGGCCTGGACGGCGGGGTGCGGGGTGGCCGGATGATTTTTGCAGGCTACCGGGAGCAAGCCGACGCTGACAAAAACAATGATTATATAGACTGATATTTTTTTCACATCCGTTTATTTTTGTTCGAGTATTTTATCCATGTCCGTCTGCATGGTCAGTAAGTCCTGCAATTGCTGTAAATATTCCATTTGGGTCATGTTCAAGGTTTGCCAGGCGTCGAGTAGTTCGAACAATTCGCCGGTATTTTGTTCATAGCCTAATTGTAGGACCTGGTAATTCTTAGTCAGGGCGGGGATAATATTTTGTTCAAAGAGCCGGATCTGCCGTTTTTTGCTGGCAATGGCGGCTAACAGACCCTGCACCTGCCCGGAGGCTTCATTGACGAGGACCTGTTTTTGCTGGTTTAGTGATTCCGCCTTCCATTTCAGGCTTTCGATACTGGCTTTAGTGCTCCTGGACGACCAGGCGGCCATGGGCAATTTCACCATAGCCATCAGGGTATATTGCATAGGTAAACCACCAAACCCAAACATATGATCATAGCGGATGCCGAATTGGGGTTTTAGTTTGCTCCTTTCCAGGTCCTGCTGTAAATAAGCCAGGTCGATGTTTTTTTGAACGGCCTTGATATCGCTGCGGGCCTGAAGGAAGTAGCTGCTATCAGCGGGGCTATAGTCTTTGATCGTATAGGAGGTGTCGATACTGAAGTCACCATGCCCATCCCTGTTCATTAAGGTGTTCAGCATCACCTGCTGTTGCCTGATCTCATTTTGCAGCTGGATGCGCTGATTTTCTATGTCGCCCAATGCGGCTTTGGTCTTGTAGTAGGCATTTAGTTTCCCCAGATTGTTCTTGTAGCGGATCTCGGTGCTTTGGATCATGAACTGGAGCAGTTTTTCGTTGTCGCCCAGCACGCTCAGTTTTTTCTCCGTGATGAGCCAGGTGTAATAGCTCTTTTTAGCGGCGGCATACAGTTCGTTGAGATTTGCCTGTTTTGACTCCTTGCCGGCTGCGGACATCGCATGCAGGTATTTTTCGTTCGCATCCAGTTCCTTTTTGTTCGGGATCATTTGCTGGGCAGAGATCATGTACTGGCCCATACCGCTGGTGCCATCGGGGTTCCTTTTCCATAAGGAGGGATTATACGGCGTCATCCACAGACCAGTGCCGAGTTCGGGGGCTTCCCAACTCCGGGCCCCTTTTGCCGCTTCATCCGAAGAGCGGATATCGGCATCGTACATTTTTACAGAAGGATGATTTGTTTGGATGGCAGACAACACATCATCCAATTTCATAACGGATGGCGAGCCCGCACCGGTCGGCGTGGATTGGGCGTGGGCCTGGGGCTGCCATACCAATAAAGAGAATATAAAAATGATTAATCGTTGCATAAATTAATGTTTTACTTCCAGCGTATCGATCTTTCCATGTTTCCTTAATTCATATTCCTTACTCATCAAAAAAATGATGGGAGTGACCAGCAAAATATGGATGGAGGAGGTGAATACTCCGCCTATCATAGGCAGCACAATGGGTTTCATCACATCACTACCCACCCCTGAACTCCATAGAATGGGGATAAGACCGAATAAGGCTACGCATACGGTCATCAGCTTGGGCCGCAGCCGCTTAGCGGCACCGGCTACTACGTATTCCCGTAGATCGGCATTTGTGATGGTTTCCCTGGAGTTTCCCTTGGCTTCTATCAACTGCTGCATGGCGTCATTCAAATAGATTACCATGACGATACCCGTTTCCACAGCCAGTCCGAACAGAGCAATGAAACCGACGGCTACCGCCACCGATAAGTTCACCCCCCAGAAATACACCAAATAAGCCCCTCCAATCAGGGCAAAGGGAATGGAAATTAAACTCAGCAGGGCTTCCCGGGCAGAATGGAAGGCGAAATACATGGAAATAAATATGATTACCAAGACAATGGGCAAAACAAGCTTTAATGTCCTTTCGCCTCGGATAAGGTTCTCATACTGGCCGCTCCATTCCAGGAAATAGCCTTTGGGCAGGCGGGTCAGCATTTTATTTAACCGATCCTGTGATTCCTGTACGGTGCCAGCCAGGTCCCGGTCACGTACATTGAACAGGACCGTTCCCCGCAATAAGGCATTTTCGGAATTGATCATGGGAGGCCCTTCTGTGATCTGTACGTCAGCTACAGCACTTAAAGGGATAGGTCCAAATTGCATGGTCTGCACGGACAGGCGTTTCAGGGCTTCTATATTATCCCTGAAATCCTGCGCATACCGGGCATTTACAGAAAAACGCCGGCGACCTTCAATGGTGGTCGTCAGTTTCATACCCCCCAGCGCACTTTCGACGACAGCATTCACATCATCGATGCTGAGTCCATACCGGGCAATCTCGTCCCGTTTAATCGCTATGTCAATATATTTCCCTCCGGTGATGGGTTCCACATACAAATCCTTTACCCCTCCTATACCCTGCAATTCGGTTTTTACTTTCTGAGCGAAGGCATAGATCGTATCCAGGTTCTGCCCATATACTTTAACCCCGACATCGGTGCGGATGCCGGTTGAAAGCATGTTGATCCGGTTGATAATGGGCTGGGTCCAGCCATTGGTGACACCGGGTATCTGCAATTTGCTGTTCAGCTCATTGATAATATCCTCTTTGCTGATACCAGCACGCCACTGCGATCTGGGTTTCAGCAGGACAATCGTTTCCACCATACTAATCGGGGAGTTGTCAGTAGCTGTGTTTGCCCTGCCGGCCTTGCCCAGGACATTCATTACTTCCGGGACAGATTTAATGATCTTGTCCTGCACCTGCAGGATCCTTTTCACCTCGGAGTTGGAAACATCCGGTAAGGTCACCGGCATAAAAAGGATGGACCCTTCATCCAGGGGCGGCATAAACTCCCTTCCCAAACTCAGGATGAGGGGAACGCTGATGAGTAAGGCAATGACATTAATGCCGATGGTCGTTTTCCGCCACCGGATACATAACCGTATGATGGGCTCATAGATCCTTTCCAATACCCGATTGACCGGATTGGCCTGTTCCCCGCGGAAACGCCCAGTCATAAACAGGGAGATCAATACTGGCGCCAGGGTAACTACCAGGAACGCATCCACCAGCATGATAAAGGTCTTGGTGTAGGCCAGGGGGTGGAACAGCTTTCCTTCCTGACCCGTTAGCAGGAAAACAGGCAGGAAAGAAGTAATAATGATGATGGTGGAGAAAAAGACCCCCCTGGATACTTGCTTGCAGGATTTTTCAATGATCGCCAGTCTTTCCGCCTTGGGGATCCGGTAATAATTATTTCTCTTATCCCAGCCTGCTCTGATATTTTTAAATGCCATACGATGTTATTTATTCGGTGAATGCTTTTCCTGCCATTCGGCCAGATTCCTATACGAATTTTCGGACATGATGATCCCGTTGTCTACGATGACGCCGATGGCCAGCGCAATGCCGGTAAGGGACATGATATTGGACGACAGGCCAAAGGCATTGAGCAAAATAAAGCTGATGGCAATAGTGATAGGAATCTGGATGATAATGCTCATGGCGCTGCGCCAGTGGAATAAAAAAAGGATGACGATGATAGATACAGCCAGCATTTCCTCTCCCAGTTTGCCCTTGATATTGGCTATGGCTGCTTCGATCAGGCTGCTACGGTCGTAAGCGATCTTGAAGTGAACACCCTCCGGCAACCCCTTTTCCACGTCTTTCATTTTTTCTTTTACTGCATTGATCACCTGGTCTGCATTTTCACCATAGCGCATAACAACGATGCCACCTACGACCTCTCCTTCCCCGTTCTGATCAAAAATACCTAATCGCAGATCTCCCCCTAGCTGTACAGTGCCAATATCTTTTACCCGGACAGGTATCCCCTTATAATTGGCGAGCGCTATTCCCTCCAGGTCTTCTTTATTTTTGATATATCCCAGGCCACGTATGATATAGGCCATATCGCTCATCTCGAATTTCCTGCCACCCACATCGTTATTATTGGCCTTAACCTTGTTCATCACTTCCATCAGGGAGATGTTATAGAATTGCAGCTTCACCGGATCGACCACCAGCTGATACTGTTTTTCAAACCCGCCAAAAGAGGCTATTTCAGCGACTCCCGGTACCGTTTGCAACCCGAATTTGATATACCAGTCCTGCAGCGCTCTTTGTTCCCCCAGGTCGATTCCCGGGGCGTCCAGCGTATACCACAAAACATGCCCGACGCCCGTACCGTCAGGCCCCAGGCTGGGTGTTACCTCCGGAGGCAACAACCGCTGGGCATAATTCAATCTTTCCAATACCCGGGTACGCGCCCAGTAGATATCGATATTATCCTCAAAAATGATGTAGACAAAGCTCATCCCGAACATGGAGGTGCCCCGGATATTTTTCACCTTGGGGATACCTTGCAGGTTGGAGACCAGGGGAAAGGTTACCTGGTCTTCCATGATCTGGGGGCTGCGTCCCATCCATTCCGTGAATACAATGACCTGGTTTTCGGACAGGTCCGGTATTGCGTCAATGGGGTTTTGCCTGACGGCGAATACGCCCCAGGCAAACAGACCCAGTGCTGTTACCAGCACCAGGTATCTGTTGCGAAGGGATAGTTCAATTAATTTCTGGACCATGCTATAGAATTAATGCTCATCTTTAATGCTTCGTACTATCCATTTTCATTGATTTCATGGTACTATCTTTCATGATATCCTCTTTTTTTACCAGGTCCATTCCGCATTTGGGACATTTACCGGGCTTATCGCTGATCACTTCAGGATGCATCTTACAGGTGTAAACGACAGCCACTTGTTTCATCATGGAAGTATCTTTCATCGAAGTAGACGAATCTGCCTTACCAGCTGTATCCGTTTTACTTCCTGTGTTATTGGAACAGGCAGAGAAGGTGATGCCTAAAACTGCCAGGCATGCCAAAATGAGGATGTTTTTTTTCATTGTTTTATGATTTTAAATTTAGAAGATATTATTTCATTTTTTCACCGCTCATGGATGCTTTTTTCTTCACCAGGTCCATCCCGCATTTGGGGCATTTACCGGGTTTATCACTGGTTACCTCCGGATGCATGGGGCAGGTGTAAATGGGCGCATCTGCTTTTACTTTTTTGGCGACAAGCCCCATCCCGCATTTAGGGCATCTGCCGGGTTTGTCACTGGTAATTTCGGGGTGCATGCCACAGGTATATACTGTCTTCGTTGCAGTATCTGTTTTACCTTTTGGCAAGGTGTCCTTAGTGCTTTGAGCAAATGTGGCCATTGTACCTGTTAAAACGATCAAAAGAATGAGCAGTTTTTTCATTGTTTTCTATTTTGTTATTAAGGAATAATTGGGTTACGATTTCCTGGGATAGTGGCAGCAGTCCGGTAAAGCGTTATAAACAACATCGCTGGCTCTTACCTTTTCGGTATCATGGCCAACAGCGGCTACCATTTGCTGTATTTTAGCAGGATTTATTTTGGCCCTGGAATACTGAACCAGGAGTGTTTTGGAGTCTATATTCCAGCTGGCTGATGAAATACCCGGGGTATTTTTCAGCGCGTTTTCAATCCGGTGTTTGCACATATCACAAACACCATTTACTTTAATAGCTTTTGTTGCCAAAAATGGCCCATCTAATTTAGAATTCTGCGCTTTTGCGGCGGATGTAATGGCCAGGACAAAAGCAATCATGAATAACGCTTTAATCGT
>Ga0179596_10000047_pt1 | contig 142956 bp, 116 predicted proteins | sample CZODoug1_1_08_16_FD_155494 | JGI IMG/M metagenome (GOLD analysis project Ga0179596, IMG submission 155494) | Vadose zone soil fungal communities from Angelo Coast Range Reserve, California, USA - CZODoug1_1_08_16fungal (Illumina Assembly) | ecosystem: Environmental > Terrestrial > Soil >... | reverse complement strand
CGCGCTGGGTGATGGTCTCGCGATACGCAACCTGCGGCCGGCCGACATTCGCCTCGACGCCGTATTCGGTGCGGATTCGGTCGATCGTGACTTCCAAATGCAGCTCGCCCATGCCGCGCAGAATGGTCTGGCCGGTTTCCTTGTCCAGCTCCAGCTTCAGGCTGGGATCGGCGCGGACCATCTTGCCGAGTGCCGCACCCAGCTTCTCCTGGTCGCCCTTGGATTTGGCTTCGACGCTGACGCTGATGACTGGATCCGGGAATTTCATCCGTTCCAGGATGACCGGATGGGCCGGATCGCACAGCGTATCGCCGGTCTCCGTCTCCGCCAAGCTGACGAAGGCGATGATGTCGCCGGCACGCGTCTCTTCGATCGGATTGGTGTCCTTGGCATAGACCTCGACCATGCGGCCGATGCGTTCCTTCTTGCCACGGGTCGAATTCAGCAGCGTGGCACCTTTGGCGGCGATGCCGCTATAGACGCGCGCGAAGGTCAGGGCGCCGAACTGGTTGTTGATGACCTTGAAGGCCAGTGCCGCGAACGGCTCGTCATCGGAGCAGGCCCGGGTGCCCAGCGGATTGCCTTCTTCGTCGACCGTGTTGATGGCCTGAACGTCGGCCGGGGAGGGCAGGTACCAGATGACCGCGTCCAACATCTGCTGGACGCCCTTGTTCTTGAAGGACGAGCCGCAGAGCACCGGCGGGAATATGCCCTTGATGGTGCCCGCGCGGATGCAGCGGCGCAGCGTGTCGGGATCCGGCTCCTCGGCGGAGTCGAGATACGCCATCATCGCTTCGTCGTCCTGCTCGAGGGCCGTGTCGAGCAACTCCTGCCGATAGCGCGGCACGTCGTTGAGGAGATCGATGTCCTCCTTGACGACGATGTTCAGTTTCTCGGCGAGGTCGAGGGTGAAGTCGACCTCGTCCCAGACCGCGTCCTTCTCGTCCGAGTGCCAGATCAGCGCCTTCATCGTGACGAGGTCGACCATGCCGCGGAAATTGTCTTCCGAGCCGATCGGCACTTGCAGGATGAGCGGCTTGGCGCCCAGACGCTGGATGATCATGTCCACGCAGCGCCGGAAATTGGCGCCGCTGCGGTCCATCTTGTTGATGTAGCACATGCGCGGCACGTTGTAGTTGTCGGCCAGGCGCCAGTTGGTCTCCGACTGCGGCTCGACACCGGCGACGCCGTCGAACACCACCACGGCACCGTCAAGCACGCGCAGCGAGCGATTCACCTCGATGGTGAAATCGACGTGGCCTGGCGTATCGATGACGTTGATCTGATGGTCCTTCCAGAACACCGTCACGGCCGCCGATTGGATCGTGATGCCGCGCTTCTGTTCCTGTTCCATATAGTCGGTCGTCGCCGCGCCATCGTGCACTTCGCCGATCTTATGGCTGCGCCCCGTGTAATACAGAATGCGCTCGGTGGTGGTGGTCTTGCCTGCGTCGACATGGGCGATGATGCCGATGTTGCGCATCTCATTAAGGGGCGTCCTGCGTGCCACGATAGGCTCCTGGTCGATGATCCGGCCGACGCTTGGTCGATGGATAGGGTAATGCTGCGGTGAAGTGTCCGACGAAGGCGGGATAGCGGCGTTGTGACCCGATCGGGATGAATGGTAAAACCATTCCAGCGCGACTAGGGCGACGTCACAGGGTCCCGAAACCGTCGGCGCGCACTACGACATAGGCACTGGTATTCTGTCAAGAAACCCCCATTTTGGTGTCACGCAACGCTGCCATCCGCTGGCTTCCAGAAGGCACTTGACGGCGGCCCGAGTTCTCGGGGATTGGTGTCGAGGCCGCGTCGCCTGACACAGTTACAATATCTGGCCGATCGACGGGTTGCGTGGCTAGTTAAACTGTCATAAAAGCACGTTAAGTACTGCACAAGATTGCATGCCGAAGGTTCGTCACCTTGGCGATGGAGAGCAGCAGAGATCTGCGTTGAGACGATGCGGATTTTCTTTTGGCGACGCCCCTCGATCGGGACATTGGAATGACCGTCGAGGTCGCGTTTTGGTTTGTGGCCGGCCATGTTTGTCGTGGCGGTTGGCCGCTCAACGTTTCTGGCAAGGGTAGCTATGGCTGAACTCGCCGCTCGTCGCGCATCAGGCCTCGGGGCCGACCCGTTCCCGCCGTCCTTCGATCTGCCTCCGGTGTTTCCGACGCTGGAGCAGGGGGTAAGGCAAGGGGCCTTGGAAATCCGGCTGGCTGCGACGGCCGCCGAAATCGATGCCGCCCAGCGGCTGCGCTTCCGCGTGTTCTATGAAGAGATGAACGCGAAGCCGTCCGCCGAGGTGGCGCGCACCCGGGTCGATCGGGACCGTTTCGACGATTTCTGCGACCACCTGCTGGTGATCGATCATAGTCAGGGTGTTCCCGGCGGCACGGTGGTCGGCACCTACCGGTTGATGCGCCGCGACGGGGCACGGCGTGCCGGCGGTTTCTACACCGCCGGTGAGTTCGATATCCGGCCACTCGAGGCGGTCGAGGGCGATATTCTCGAATTGGGGCGTGCCTGCGTCGATGGCACGTTCCGCAACCGTCCGACCATGCAGCTTCTGTGGCGCGGCATCGCCATGTATGTGATGCAGCACCGGGTCAAGCTGATGTTCGGCTGTGCCAGCCTGCCCGGCACCGACCCACGGGCGCTGGCCCGCCCGCTTTCCTACCTGCACCATTATCACCTGGCGCCGGAGCCCATTCGGGCGCGGGCCCTGCCCGAGCGCTACATCAGCGCCGATATGCTGGCGCCACGCGACATCGACGCGGAGGCGGCGGTCGCGGAATTGGATGCCCGTGCCACGCTGGCGGCGCTGCCACCCCTGATCAAGGGCTATCTGCGTCTGGGCGGCATGATCGGCGATGGGGCGGTGATCGATCCGGAATTCCAGACGATCGATGTCTGCATCATCGTCGTGACCGACCTGATGGCCGAGAAATACTTCAATCACTATCTGCGGGAGCAAGCTTGAGAGACCGCGTTCTCAAACGGTCTCTGAGATCAGGCTTGCCGACAATCGGCGTCAGCGTGAGGGCGGATCGCCCTTCAGGGTGAGCTGCCGGATGACACGATAGGCGTAGCCGAGCACGATCAGCAGCACCAGGAGCTTGCTGGCCGGCTCCAGCCAGCCGGCGACATCGGTGTAATTGGCGCCGAGTTCGTATCCGGCCAAGGCCAGGCCACCGACCCAGATGGTGGCGCCAAGCGCGGAAAATCCAATGAAGGACGGGATCGGCAAGCGCACGATGCCGGCGACCAGCGATGCCACGGTGCGCACGCCCGGGATGACGCGGCCGGCCATCACCGCTATGCCGCCCCACCGGTCCAGCCAGCCGACGAAGCGGTCGATGCTGTCGGGGTGGAGGGTCAGCCAGCGGCTATAGCGCTGCGCCAGGGCTCTTGCGCGCGGCAGGCCGACACGAATGCCGGCATAATACCAGGGTATGCTGCCCAGGGTGGATCCGGCCACGCCAGCCAGGATGATGCCCACCAGGGTAAGCTGGCCGCGCCCGGCGGCGAAGCCGGCCAGCGGCATGATCAGTTCGGCCGGCACCACCAGGATCGCCGTTTCGGCGAACATGAGGAAAAACACGCCGCCATAGCCGAAGCCGGCGACGAGGCTCGCGATCCAGACGATCATTCGATGTTATCAGCCATGACGGAGACTTTGCGGCGAATTGCGGGAGGGGACGATGCGTTTGGTCAAGGCAAGGAGTGGTTTGGGCCTCCCCGTGTTGGGACAGGGGAGTTGGGGCATGGGAGAGCGCCGCGATCGAAGGGCCGAAGAGGTCGCGGCGCTCCAGCTGGGCATCGATCTCGGCATGACGCTGATCGACACCGCCGAAATGTATGCGGAAGGCGAGGCCGAGCGGGTTGTGGGGGAGGCGATTGCCAAGGGGCGTCGAGACTCTGTCCTGCTGGTGAGCAAGGTTTACCCGCATAACGCCACGAAGGCGAGAATGATCGCGGCCTGCGAGAATAGTCTGCGCCGGCTGGGGACCGACCGACTCGACCTCTATCTGCTGCACTGGCGCGGCAACGTCCCGCTCGAGGAAACCTTGGGGGGCGCACGGTCGTTGATCGAGGCCGGCAAGATCCGCTTTTTTGGGGTCAGCAATTTCGACCGGGGCGATGTGGCGGACTGGATGGCGCTGGACCGATCGATCCGGCCGGCGGCCAATCAGATTCTCTATAATCTCGGCCGCCGTGGGGCTGACTGGGATCTGCTGCCGGCCTGCCGCCGGGACGGAATCCCGGTGATGGCCTATTCGCCGATCGAGCAGGGGCGGTTGCTCCGCCATGCCGGGTTGGTGCGGGTGGCAAAGCGCTTGGCGGTACCGCCCGCGGTGGTCGCCCTTGCTTGGGTCGTCCACCAGGACAATGTCGTGGCAATCCCCAAGGCCACATCGCTGGCGCATGTCCGTGAAAATCGAGCGGCACTCGATCTCACTCTCGGCACCGACGATCTGGCCGAACTCGACGCCGCTTTTCCGCCGCCGACCGGCCCGACGCCGCTCGCGATGCTGTAAGGCGCCCCAGACGGTTCTTGGCAGGGCCGGCTGGTTGAGGATCATCCCGGCCGAATGACATGTGTGGCAGTTGGCCGCGAGCTTGTCGCTCCCTTTGGAGAAGGGAGCGGGTTGCGAACGGTTGGGCCCCTAGGCGATGCCCAACATGCGGATCAGCGCGAAACTGATCCCCATCAACACCAGCAGCGAGACCACGACGGTCGCCGTCACCCGGCCGCCGGCACGCGCGACGACGCGGACATCGACGCCGAGGCCGAGGGCGGCCATGGCCAGCACCGTCAGCAGGTTCGCGAGCGTGGCGGCCGGCGCCAGGATCGCGTGCGGCAGCAGATCGGCGGACCGCAAGCCGCCCATCGCGAGGAAACCGATGATGAACCAGGGGACCAACCGGCTGAGGGCGAAACGGCCGGTCTTCTTGATGTCTTCCCCCGCCACCAGCGCGCCGGCGAGGACCGCCTCGTGCTCAAGCCGCCCGGCACCGAGCGACAGCAGCAGGACCACCGGCCCCAGCATCAGCACGCGCACCAGCTTGACCAGCGTGCCGATCTGGGTGCTGAGCAGCCCGGCCGGCACCGTGGCCGCCAGCACCTGGGGTACGGCATAGACGGTGAGGCCGGCCAGCACGCCGTATTGCGTGGCCGACAGGTCGATCAGCGGGATCAGCAAGGGCAAGGACAACACGACGATCACGCCCAGCACCGCCGTGAAGGCGATGGACGAGGCGATGTCGTCGCTATCGGCGCCGATCACCGGCGCCACCGCGGCGATCGCCGAGTTGCCGCAGATCGAGTTGCCGCAGGCGATCAGGATCGCCATCCGCTGCGGCAGGCCCATCGTCCGGCCGATCGCATAGCTCACCAGGATCGCCACCGCGACGACGCCCGCGATCCCCAGCAACAGGCCCGGGCCGACAGAGAGGAGCGTTTGCAGGCTGATCGAGGCACCCAGCAGCATCACCGCGACTTCCAGCAACATCTTGGCGCTGAAGGCGATCCCCGGCCGCCACATCGCCGCGGGCGTCCAGAGCGAGCGGATGGCGGTGCCGAGCAGGATCGCCAGCACCAGGGCTTCGAGATAGGGGCGACCCAGCACCCGTTCCTCGCCCATCTGCAGCAGGCTCGCCGCCAGGGTCACCACGGCGCAGAGCAGGATACCGGGCACGAGACGGGTGGCGTGGCGCAGGATCGACATCGAGAGGCTCCAGCATCGGCTGAACCGGCACCAGAGAGCCGGTCAACAAGGATGTCGCCCTTGTTAATTATAACTCCAATACATTGTTCTCATATTGTCATAGAGTATAGTTATGGCTCTCAACCTTCACCTGCTCCGCCTGTTCATGGCGGTCGCCCGATACGGCAGCTTCTCCCGCGCGGCGGAGGCGTTGCATCTCAGTCAGCCAGCGGTTTCCAAGGGCGTGCGCGACTTCGAGGCGCAGGTCGGCAGCCGTCTGCTGGAGCGCGGCGGTCCCGGCGGTGTCACCCTGACCGAGGCCGGTGTGCTGGTGGCCCGCCATGCGACGGTACTGTTCGCCGCCGAACGGGCAGCCGAGGAGGAATTGGCCGCCTTGCGCGGGCTGCGTCGCGGCACGCTCAGCGTTGGCGCCAGCACGACCGTGGCGACATATCTACTGCCGCCGATCCTCGGCGCGTTTCATAACCGGTATCCGGATATCGAGCTGCGGCTGACCAGCGCCAATACACGGGCGATCGCCGATCTGCTGATCGCCCGCGACCTGGACATCGCTCTGGTCGAGGGGCCCGTCGACGACCCCGCCATCCATGTGACGCCGTGGCGGGAGGAGGACATGGTGCTGATCGCCGGACCCCGGCATCCGCTGGCCGCGGTCGCGGCGCCGATCGATCCAGCACTGCTCGCCAACGAGATCGTCATCGTGCGCGAGCCCGGTTCCGGGACCCGCGACGTGGCGCTGGCCGCGTTGGAAGCCCATCACATCGTGCCGCGCGCGACATTGGAGGTCGGCAGTACCGAGGCGATCAAGCAGGTCGTGGCGGCGGGGCTGGGGGTGGCGATCGTGTCGGCGGCGGCGGCGGCGGACCAGATCGCGTTGGGGAAATTGGTGCCGCTCAGCGCGCGCGATTTCGTGGTGCGCCGCCCACTCACCCGGCTGTCGCTGCAGCCGCGCCAGTCGAGCGCCCCCGCGGCGGCTTTCGATGCCTTGCTGGATCTGGCGCGTGAGCAGACCTGACCCGAAATGTAAAAGGCCGCCATCTTGGCGAGAGGGCGGCCTCCTAGCCAAACTTGGTTGCGCGTCTAGAGTGCCTTCAGATTGACCGCCGAGGTTCGCCCATTGGCGCCGCGCTCCAGCTCGTATTCGATCTGCTGGTTCTCATTCAGGCCGCTTAGTCCGGCGCGCTCCACGGCCGAAATGTGGACGAATACGTCTGCCTTGCCGTCCGATGGGGCGATGAAGCCATAGCCCTTGGTCGAGTTGAACCACTTCACAGTTCCATTAGCCACTTGATCGTCCTTTCAGGTCGCCGTCCCCTAAAGCCCGAGGTGCCGGCAGGTCTTGCAAGAATGGTTCGTCTTCGGAGGGCTCGGTCGGCGTGGAAGTCTCCTGAAAGATCCGCGTCTGGCTTCCGCAGCTAGCATTCGGCGGGGAATTTACACTCCATTCGAAACCTGCACAACGACGCTGGACTCGCCGCCAACTCTCGCTTGACTCGCTGGCTAGGTGGCCTAGTTGACAGGCCCGGGGACAGGATTGCCGGCGAGGCTGTTGATGTGCCATCGTCGTCTCAAGAAAAGCTGCGACCTGGATTACCGTCTTTGGCAGGGGCGGGTCCATGAGTGAGATCCGCCGCTCCGACCGGCGCGATAAACCGAAGGCGCAAGCATTTTTGTCAGGAGGATACGAGGCTATGCCCGCTGCCGATCCGTCCGCCGGCCGCAAACTCCATCCCGGTGCCGGCCGGCGCAAGGCCCTCGATTATCCGAAGGGACGGCAGGTCGATCCGGCGGCGCTGGATCAGATCCGCGCCGTGCTGGGCAGCCGACCGCGCGATCGCGATCTGCTGATCGAACATCTGCATCTGATCCAGGACGCCTATGGCTGCCTCGGCGCGGCACATCTGGCAGCACTCGCGCGGGAGATGCGGCTGGCGCTGGTCGAGGTCTACGAGGTCGCCTCGTTCTACGCGCATTTCGACATCGTCTTGGATGGCGAGGTGGCACCCCCGCCGCTGACCGTGCGCGTCTGCGATAGCCTCAGCTGCGAGCTGGCCGGGGCGAAACAGCTCCTCGGCGATCTGCCGGCGGCGCTCGGCGCCGGCGTCCGAGTGGTCCGCGCGCCCTGCATGGGCGGTTGCCATAACGCGCCGGTGACCGCGATCGGCCACGCGCTGCACGAGCATGCGAGCGTGGCGAGCGTGGTTCAGGCGGTGCGGACCGGCGACGCTCATCCGGCGCTACCGCCCTATATCGGCTTCGATGCCTATCGCGCGGCGGGCGGCTACCACCTGCTGGAGGACTGCCTGTCCGGCGCGCGGGATGTCGAGACGCTCATCGGCAGCCTAGAGGACTCGAAGCTGCGCGGGCTCGGGGGCGCGGGATTTCCGACCGGCCGCAAATGGCGCGTCGTGCGCGCCGAACCGGCCCCCCGGTTGATGGCGATCAACGGCGACGAGGGCGAGCCCGGCACCTTCAAGGATCGGCACTATCTGGAAACCGATCCGCACCGCTTCCTCGAAGGCATGCTGATCGCCGCCTGGGTGGTCGAGGCGGCCGAGGTCTGGATCTATCTGCGCGACGAATATCCTCAGTGCCGCGATATCCTGCTCGCCGAGCTTGCCAAGCTTGAAGCCGCGGGCCTTACCCGCCGAACCAAGATCCATCTGCGACGCGGCGCCGGCGCCTATATCTGCGGCGAGGAATCGGCGATGCTGGAAAGCATCGAGGGCAAGCGCGGCTTGCCCCGGCACAAGCCGCCTTACCCGGCGCAGGTCGGGTTGTTCGGCCGGCCGACCCTGATCCACAACATCGAGACGGTGTACTGGATCAGGGACATCGTCGAAAAGGGCGCCGCCTGGTTCGCCGGCCATGGCCGCAATGGCCGGACCGGGTTGCGCAGCTTCTCGGTCTCCGGGCGGGTGCGGCGGCCCGGTATGAAGCTGGCGCCGGCCGGCATCACCGCGCGGGAGCTGATCGACGAGTATTGTGGCGGCATGCTGGAGGGCCACGTGTTCAAGGGCTATCTGCCGGGTGGCGCCTCGGGCGGCATTCTGCCGGCGAGCCTGGACAATATTCCGCTGGATTTCGGCACGCTGGAGGCGGAAGGCTGCTTCATCGGTTCCGCCGCCGTGGTCGTCCTGTCGGATCGGGACAGCTTGCGCGACGTCACGCTCAACCTGCTGAAATTCTTCGAGGACGAGAGCTGTGGCCAGTGTACGCCGTGCCGCGCCGGCACCGAAAAGGCGGTCAAGCTGATGGAGCAGCCGCGCTGGGACCAGCCGTTGTTGCAGGAACTCGCCAAGGTGATGGGCGATGCCTCGATCTGCGGCCTGGGGCAAGCGGCGATGAACCCGCTGAAATCGACGCTGAAGCACTTCCAACGAGATTTGGTTGGAGAGACGTTGCCATCATGACCGAGACCATCGCGTTCACGCTAGACGGCCAGCCGGTCGAGGCGGAGGCCGGCGAGACGATCTGGCAGGTCGCCCAGCGCACCGGCACATCGATCCCGCATCTCTGCTACTCGCCGGCGCCCGGGTATCGGCCGGATGGCAATTGCCGGACCTGCATGGTCGAGATCGAGGGTGAGCGGGTCCTGGCCGCCTCCTGCATCCGCAAGCCCAGCCCGGGCCTTAAGGTGCGGACCTCGTCGGAGCGGGCAGTGACGGCGCGCAAGCTGGTGTTCGAGCTGCTGGTCGGCGATCAGCCGGATCGGGCGACGGCGCCCGATCCGGATAGCCGGCTCTGGCATTGGGCCGACGCGGTCGGCGTCACCGAGGGAAGGTTCCCCAAACGCGCGGCGCCGGTGGCGGATTGGAGCCATCCGGCGATGGCGGTCCAGCTCGATGCCTGTATCCAATGCAACCTCTGCGTCCGCGCCTGCCGAGAGGTGCAGGTCAATGACGTCATCGGCATGGCGGCGCGCGGTCATTGGGAAAAGATCGTCTTCGACTTCGACGACCCGATGGGTGCGAGCACCTGCGTCGCTTGCGGTGAATGCGTGCAGGCCTGCCCGACCGGCGCCTTGATGCCGGCGAGCGTCGTCGATCGATCGACGGGGGCCCGCGCCGCCGTGGCCGATCGCCAGGTCGACAGCGTCTGCCCGTATTGCGGCGTCGGCTGCCAGCTGACCTACAACCTCAAGGACGACAAGCTGCTGTTCGTCGATGGCCGAGATGGCCCGTCGAACGAGAACCGGCTCTGCGTCAAAGGCCGCTTCGGCTTCGATTATGTGCATCACAAGCATCGGCTGACCGATCCGCTGATCCGTCTGCCGGGTGTCGCGAAGCACGCCGAGGATCAGGTCGATCCGGCGAATCCCTGGACGCATTTCCGCAAGGCGACCTGGGACGAGGCCCTCGCGGTGGCGGCGGGTGGATTGAAGGCGATCCGCGACCGGCACGGCGGCGACGCGCTGGCCGGCTTCGGCTCGGCCAAGGGCTCCAACGAGGAAGCCTATCTGTTCCAGAAGCTGGTGCGCACCGGCTTCGGCACCAACAATGTCGATCATTGCACGCGGCTCTGCCACGCCTCGTCGGTCGCCGCGTTGATCGAAGGCATCGGCTCGGGGGCGGTCAGCGCGCCGTTCAACGCGGTCGAGGATGCCGATGTCATCATCGTCATCGGCGCCAACCCGACGCAGAACCACCCGGTCGCCGCGACGTTTTTCAAGAACGCGGCGAAGCGCGGCGCCACCCTGATCGTCATGGACCCGCGCGGCCAGGCGCTGAGCCGGCATGCGACCCATATGCTGCAGTTCAAGCCCGGCCGCGACGTCGCGATGCTGAACGCCCTGTTGAACGTGATCGTCAGCGAAGGGCTGGTCGACCGGCAATACGTCCAGGCGCATACCGAGGATTATCAGCGTCTGGCCGACCACGTGAAGGATTTCACGCCCGAGGAGATGGCGCCGATCTGTGGGATCGACGCGGAGACATTGCGCACCGTCGCCCGCACCTACGCCCGCGCCGAGGCGGCGATCATTTTCTGGGGCATGGGTGTGTCGCAGCATATCCACGGCACGGACAATGCCCGCTGCCTGATCGCCCTGTCGCTGATCACCGGCCAGATCGGCCGGCCGGGCACCGGGCTGCACCCGTTGCGAGGCCAGAACAATGTACAAGGCGCCTCGGATGCGGGGTTGATCCCGATGTTCTTCCCGGATTATCAATCGGTCGAGGATCCGACCATTCGGGGTCGATACGAGACCTTGTGGGATGCCAAGCTGCCGCCCAAGCGCGGCCTGACCGTGGTCGAGATCATGCATGCGACCGCGGCCGGCGAGATCCGCGGCATGTATGTCATGGGCGAGAACCCGGCGATGTCGGACCCGGACGTCCAGCATGCGCGGGCGGCCCTCGCCAAGTTGGAGCATTTGGTGGTGCAGGACATCTTTCTGACCGAGACCGCCGCCTATGCGGATGTCGTTCTGCCGGCTTCGGCCTGGCCGGAGAAGGATGGCTCGGTGACCAACACCAACCGGCAGGTCCAGCTCGGCCGTAAGGCGCTGCCGCTGCCGGGGCAGGCGCGGCAGGATCTGGAGATCATCCAGTCCATGGCGCGCGGCCTCGGCCTCGACTGGCGCTATCCTCATGTACGCGACGTGTTCCACGAGATGACCCTGGCGATGCCGTCGCTCGCGAACATCACCTGGGCGCGGTTGGAGCGCGAGGGTTCGGTGACCTATCCCTGCGACGCGCCGGACCGGCCGGGGAATGATATCGTGTTCGGCGACGGCTTCCCGACGGCCAGCACCCGCGCGCGGCTGGTGCCCGCCGCGATCGTGCCGCCGGCGGAGGAGCCGGATGCCGAGTATCCGATGGTGTTGACCACCGGCCGACAGCTGGAACATTGGCATACCGGGGCGATGACCAGGCGGGCGAGCGTGCTCGACGAATTGGAGCCGGAGCCGACGGCCAGCCTGTCGCCGGCCGATCTGCGGCGGTTGGGTGTCCCCGCCGGCGGCTGGGTGCGTGTCCTTACCCGGCGCGGTGCGATCGAACTCCGCGCGCGGGCGGACGGCGATGTGCCGGACGGGCTGGTCTTCATCCCCTTCGCCTTCGCCGAGGCGGCGGCCAATGTCCTGACCAACCCGCAGCTCGATCCGTTCGGCAAGATCCCCGAGTTCAAATATTGCGCGGCCCGGGTCGAGGCCATGGCGAATTCGGTCGCGGCTGAATGAGCGCCTCAGTCGCGGCGTTCCGTCTGCAGGATCTCTCGGCGCGTCAGGGGCTGACCTACGCGGCGCATCTCTTCAAGGCGGTCAGCCGGCAGCATCATCGGGAGCTGTTGCCGATCCTCCGACCACTGATCCCCGCCGATGCCATCGTGCTGGATATCGGCGGTCACGCGGGCCAATTCGCCAAGCTGTTCGCCGGGCTGGCGCCGCGGGGCCGCGTCTATTCGTTCGAGCCGGGCGGCTATGCTCGATCGATCCTCTCGACCGTCATCCGGTTCAGCCGCCTCGGCAATGTGACTGTTGTGCCGACCGGGCTGGGCGATCGGGCCGGCGAGGCGGTGCTGTCGGTGCCGATCAAGCGGTCGGGCAGCCTGGGGTTCGGCCTCAGCCATCTGGGCGGCGGCGAGACCGGGCGGGCATTGCGGACCGAAACCGTGGCGATCGATACGGTCGACGCGTTTATCAACCGGGCCGGTATCCGGCGCGTCGATTTCATCAAGGCGGATATCGAGGGCTGGGAACTGCGCATGCTGACCGGGGCCGCGGCCACCCTGGCGCGCTTCAAACCGCCGCTGCTGCTGGAATTGACCGACGCCCATCTGGCCCGCGCCGGCGATAGCCTGGCGGCGACCTGGTCGTTTCTGACCGGTCTCGGCTACCGGCCGCATGGCGCCGCCGCCGATCTCGGCACGCTGCGCGCCCTCGACCAGCCGGTCGAGGGCGATATCTTCTGGCTCGCCGGATAGGTACGGGACCGCTCCCGGAATTCCGAGAGCGGTCCGTTCGGCGATATCAGTCGACGATTGCCGGCTGATAAATCTCCGAACCGGCTTTCTTGAAGCTGTTCGACATGTCTTCCATGCCGTTCAGGGCGTATTCGCGGACTTCCTGCGTGATTTTCATCGAGCAGAATTTCGGACCGCACATCGAACAGAAATGCGCGATCTTGGCGCCCTCCGCCGGCAGGGTCTGGTCGTGATACTGCTCGGCGGTCATCGGATCGAGCGACAGGTTGAATTGATCGCGCCAGCGGAACTCGAAGCGGGCGCGGCTCAGCGCGTCGTCGCGCAGCTTGGAGGCCGGATGGCCCTTGGCGAGGTCGGCCGCGTGGGCCGCGATCTTGTAGGTGATCACGCCGACCTTGACGTCGTCCCGGTCGGGCAGGCCCAGATGCTCCTTCGGCGTCACGTAGCACAGCATCGCGCAGCCGAACCAGCCGATCATGGCGGCGCCGATGCCGCTGGTGATGTGGTCGTAGCCCGGCGCGATATCCGTGGTCAGGGGCCCGAGCGTATAGAACGGTGCTTCGCCGCAGACGGCCAACTGCTTGTCCATATTGACCTTGATCTTGTGCATCGGCACATGGCCGGGGCCTTCGATCATGACCTGGACATCATGCTTCCAGGCGATCTGGGTCAGCTCGCCCAACGTCTCCAGCTCAGCGAATTGCGCCTCGTCATTGGCGTCCGCGATCGAGCCCGGGCGCAGCCCGTCGCCCAGCGAGAAGGCGACGTCGTAGCTCTTCAGCAGCTCGCAGATATCCTCGAAATGGGTATAGAGGAAGTTCTCCTGGTGATGTGCCAGGCACCATTTCGCCATGATCGAGCCGCCCCGGCTGACGATGCCGGTGACGCGCCGCGCGGTCATCGGGATATAGGCGAGGCGCACGCCGGCATGGATGGTGAAGTAATCCACGCCCTGCTCGCATTGCTCGATCAGCGTGTCCCGGAAGATCTCCCAGGTCAGGTCCTCGGCCTTGCCGTCGACCTTTTCCAGGGCCTGATAGATCGGCACGGTGCCGATCGGCACGGGGGAGTTGCGCAGGATCCATTCCCGGGTGGTGTGGATGTTGCGGCCGGTCGACAGGTCCATGACCGTGTCGGCGCCCCAGCGGGTCGACCAGACCAGCTTCTCGACTTCTTCCTCGATCGACGAGGCGACGGCCGAATTGCCGATATTGGCGTTGATCTTCACCAGGAAGTTGCGGCCGATGATCATCGGCTCGGATTCAGGGTGATTGACGTTGTTCGGGAGGATCGCCCGGCCGCGGGCGATCTCGTCGCGCACGAACTCGGCCGTCACGTAATCGGGGATCTCGGCGCCGAAGGCTTCGCCGTCGCGCATCACGTCATGGCTGCGGGCCCGGCCGACATTCTCGCGGATCGCGACGTATTCCATCTCTGGGGTGATGATACCGGCGCGGGCATAGGCGAGCTGTGTCACGTTCTTGCCCGGCTTCGCCCGGACCGGCTTCCGGCCGTTCTGGGGAAATTCCCGCATGTTGCCGCGCTCGCCGGGCTTGAGGCCATTATCCTCGGGCTTCAGATGCCGGCCGTCATAGGCTTCGACGTCGCCGCGCGCCATGATCCACTCGGCGCGGATCGGCGGCAGGCCGGCGGTGATGTCGATGGTGACGCGCGGATCGGTATAGGGCCCCGAACTGTCGTAGACGCGCACCGGCGGCTCGCCGGCGGAAGGCGCCAGCTCGATCTCGCGCATCGCGACGCGCAAGCCCGGATGATGCTCGCCGGACAAGTGGATCTTGCGCGACGCCGGCAGCGGGCCGGTCGACACCGAAAAGCTCGAAACGCTGGTTCCCTCGGGCATGGTTCTTGGCACTCCGTTTCTGGTCTACGCCGTCGACACCCCGGATTGCGGGATTGGTCGCGGGGCGCGGCGGAGCGGGAAAGGGAGGCGAGGGGGCCTGGTGGACGGCCAATCCGCGAAGTCCCATTCCTACGCCGGCATGACCCGGATCAGGTGCGAAGGGTTTGCGCGGTGCCGATGCAAGCAAGCTTGCGATCGGCTGGCGGTATCTCAGCCCCGTCCGGGGCTCCCCTGGGATGTCGATCTTGGGACCAAGGCTCGGCTCAGTGGCGGCGCTTGTCAATTCTTTCCTTTGATCTCCCCCTCGGATCGGCCAACCGCACCGACGGCGCGCGCGCCGAGCTTGCGCAGGCTGACGCTCTTCTCTACCTAGGACCGCCATGGACAGTCTCATCGAAGGCTATCGCCGGTTCCGGGCCGAGGTCTGGCCGGCCGAGGGGGCCCGGTATGAAGCCCTTTCCAAGAAGGGGCAGCGGCCGGAGACACTGGTGATCGCCTGCTCCGACTCGCGGGTCGATCCCCAGACCGTCTTCGGCGCGGTTCCCGGCGAATTGTTCGTCGTGCGCAACGTGGCGGGCCTCGTCCCGCCCTATCAACCGGATGCCCGCTATCACGGCACCAGCGCGGCACTGGAATTCGGCGTGCGGGTGCTCAAGGTCGCCCGCATCGTCGTGCTCGGGCACGCTCAATGCGGCGGTATCCAGGCGCTGGTCGAGGGCGCTCCGGAGGAGGCCCGCGACTTTGTCGAGCACTGGATGGAGATCGCCAGGCCCGTGCTCCGGCCGATACCCGAAGGAGCGGCGAGCGGCGACATCCTCAGCCATTACGAGGCCGAAGTCGTGCGCCTGACGCTTGCCAACCTGCTCACCTTCCCCTGGATAGAAGAGGCCGTCACCGCTGGCCGCCTCACGCTTTCGGGGTTCCGCTTCGACATCCACACCGGCATCCTTTCCCGGTTGGAAGGGGAGAGCTTCGTCTCCGTCACGTGACGGGTCGCCGCGCTTTTTACCGGCGGGACTCCACCGGGGCTGATGCTCGCGTTGGCCGGGATCGCCATCATCGCGATCTTTCCGTGGTTCTCCATCGGATTTTTGTAATGCAGGCGGTCCCAAGGCGAGGTGATCCGGGGCACGGTAGCCGGCTGATCAGACGAGGGCAGCAAGGTCAGTCGCTGCCTGCTTAAGTAGGCCGGCGAGCTCGATGATGCGCGGGCCCTGCACGCGCTCGCGAATGGACGCGATCGATAGGGAGGCGATTGGCCCGCCATCCTTGCCGCGCACGGCGTACCCGACGGCACTCATGCCGGGTATGATATTGGCATCGTTGAGGGCGTAGCCGTACCGACGGGCCTCGGCCACCATCATCGGCAGGGCGTTTCCGGCAAGGGTCGGGTGGGCGGCGATGGCCGCCGCGTTTTTTGCGATCATGTCGTCGATGACCGCGGGCGGCAGCGCGGCCAGCAGCGCGAGACTGCCCGCGCCGACGCCAAGCGGGCGGCGATGCCCGATATCGAGGGTCAGCGTCCGGATTGGAAACGGCCCGATCGCCCGAGCGATGCAGACCGCGTGCAGCCCTTCGCGGACAGAGCAGAAGGCGGTGTCGCCAGTCTCCAGCGCAAGCTTTTCGAGGATGGGCTGCGCGAGGAAAGCCAGATTTTGCGCCTGGCTGCGATGCGCGAAAAGCCCTAGCTGCACGCCGAGGCGATAGCGCCGATTTTCCGTATCTTGGAACACGAAACCGGCATCCACGAGTGCTGCGAGCAGGCGGTGCGTCGTGCCTTTGCCGAATTCCGCCTGCCTCGCGATTTCGGTCAACATCATGCCGGAAGCCTCGGCACCCGCCAGAATCGTCAGGATTTTCGCCGCTCGACCAATGGTCTTGACGGGAGAATCCGCCGTCTCGCGTTCGATGGTCTCACCTTCGGCCATATCCAGTTCCCTCTTGATCGTAGCTAGCACAGCCCCAGAGGGAAGTCTTCCTCGACGCATATTATTCCATATTGCGGAACTAATCTCTCTTCTATATGGAACATATAGGACTATGGCCGCGCAAATCGCCGAATCACTCGTTCTTGACAGCGTCACGCTGTATCGCGCTTGACAGCGTCACGCTGTATCGCGCCGAAACCGGGCTCCCCCTGCGGGAATGCGCGCTTCGGTTCGTGGAAGCCTGGCTCGCGACTCACAGAAGGGACAACACATGACGGATACGATACAGCCCGCGTCGAACGAGGTGCGGACGATGCAAGGCGGGCGGGCACTTGCCGAGATGCTGAAACTCCATGAGGTCGGCCCGCTTTTCGGCATGGGCGGCTTCCAGCTGCTGCCCTTCTACGAGGGCTGCCGCGCGCTTGGCCTGAAACACGCCCTTATCAATGACGAGCGTTGCGGCGCCTTCGCGGCGGATGCCTATGCCCGCATCACCAACCGTCCAGGCGTGGTGGATGCGACGCAGGGCCCCGGTGCAACCAATCTCGTCACGGCGCTCGCAGAGTCATTCAATGCCGGCATCCCGATCATCGCGATCACCGGTAATACCAACCGCGAGCATTCCTGGAAGAACATGACGCAGGAGGCTCGCCAACTCGATATCCTGCGCCCGGTCGTCAAGGAGATCATCCGCGTCGAGGTCATCAAGCGCATCCCAGAGGCTGTGCGGCGGGCCTACGCGGTGGCGACCTCGGGTCGCCCCGGCCCGGTGCTCATCGACGTGCCGGAGGATATCGCGCATGCCGAATTCGATTTCGCGGCTCCGGATTTCTGGGTCGATCCGGGCACGCTGAGGGCGCAGTCGCGGCGGATGCTGCCTGATCCGGCGGAACTCGAAAAGGCCGTTCGCCTCATGGCTAGTGCCAAGCGCCCGATCCTGCTCGTTGGCGGCGGCATCCATATCTCGGATGCTCATGACGCGCTCGTCAGGCTCGCGGAAGGCCAGGGCATTCCGGTCGCGCATACCATGTCCGGCAAGGGTGCTATTGCCTGCACGCACCCCCTCTCGGCCGGCGTGTTCGGGCGCTACTCGCGGATCGCCAACGAATTCGTGGAAGCCTCGGATTGCCTGATCGTCGTCGGCTGCAAGCTTGGCGAGATCGCGACCCGACGCTTCTCGCTGATCGGCGCCGGCAAGCCGGTAATCCATGTCGATATCCTGCCCGAGGAAATCGGCCGCACGACACGCACGGACGTCGCGCTCGTCGGCGATGCGCGCCTGACGCTCGAGGCCATGGCGGCGGCGCTGGGCGACGGCAAGAAGCGGGTGGAGACACGCGCGTCGTATCTCGCTGAAGTGCCTGTCCGGATGACGGAATGGCGGAACGGCGCGGCGGATCGGCTCGAATCCAGTGAATCCCCGATCAATATCGGCCGTATCTTGGGCGATCTGAACCGGGTGATGCCGGCGGATGCCGTGCTCGTCGCCGATGGCGGCTTTGCCGCGCATTGGGGTGCGCTTCTGTTCGATACCAAGAAGGCGGGCCGACATTTCGTAGCGGATCGCGGCTTCGCCTCGATCGGTTATGGCGTGCCGGGTGGCCTCGGATGCCAGCTCGGCGTCGGGCCGAAGCGGCGCGTCGTCACGATGACCGGCGATGGGGGGTTCAACATGTCGATGGGCGACCTTGAAACCGCCAAGAGGCTGGGGGCGAATTTCGTCACCATCGTCTTCAACAACGCCGCATCTGGCTATGTGAAGGCGCTCCAGCACGCGGTTTACGGCGAGGGCAATTACCAGTCCTCCGATCTCGTCGAGATGGATTATGCGAAGATCGCCAACGCAATGGGCTGCCAAGGCATCCGCGTCTCCGACCCATCCAAGCTCGCCGATGCCATATCGGCGGGGATTGAGAACACCTCTACCCCGACCGTGCTCGACGTGGTCGTCACGCGCGATCCTGCTCGCATGTTGCCAGGGGTCGATAACCGCACGCTGAAGATCCAAAAGGGCGATCGGCCGGTTTAAGGATTCTGCCGTCGTCCCACTCACATAGAACGGCCTCGCTATCGGGGGATGAAATCAGAACGCGTGCCGCGCTGTTTGTCGCCATCATCGCCGGCATCAAGTTGATGAGGGGGATCATCGCCAGCACGGCGCTTGTCGAAGCCGACGAAGCGGCTCTTGCCAATCGCCTGGTGTTACGTCGCAGTGATTATGACTCTTTGAGCGACCGCTCGTCGCGTCGAGACGGCCAGTCATCCGTGGGGTGGACCAACCCGTCAAATTCACTGCGACGCAACACTAGAGCGGGATGAGATTTAACTGAATCGGCGGCCGCAATCGGGTATTTTCAAGCGGGTTGGTTTTTGCTTCAAGAATAGGGCTGGGACGGGAGGCCAGCCTGCATGGGACGACCCTATTCCTTGGATCTGCGCGAGCGTGTTGTTAAGGCGGTTGAAACGGAAGGCTTGTCCGCCAGGCCATCCGAAAGGCCGGCGCCAGGCTCCTCCTTCTGCCGAAATACTCGCCAGACCTGAACCCGATCGAGCTGTTCTTCGCCAAGCTCAAGCACCACCTGCGCAAGGCCCAGCAGCGATCCGGCGATGGTATCTGCGATACAATCGCCCAAATTCTCGAGGCTACTTCACCGCAAGAATGCTCCAACTACCTCGCCAAGGCAGGGTATGAGCCGACCTAATCTCATCCCGCTCTAGATGATGTAGCCCTCCGAAATTCCGGGGTAGGTCCGATCCTCTCAAAGTGTTGCAAAAGTTCTCTTTTTGTTCTAGACTTGGGCGGTCATGAGAAGCGCGCGAAAAAGCAATCTCATCCAGTTCGATCCCCCAAATCCACTGCCGGAATTGGAACGGCTCATTGCGCCGAACGTCCTAGGCTTCTACACCCACGTTGAGGGTACAGAGATCTTCGCCATACGAGACGGCGAGAAATCCGCCATCAATGTCTTCACCATCCTCGTGGCGGAAGAGCGACCCAACGACGGGTCTCAAGCGCCAGAACGCCTCAATCCCAAACCCATCAAGATCAAGTCCCTCAAAGGCTGGACCTTCGGCATGCGCCGATACCGACAGCCAATCGGTGAACTGATCGCAGCCCTCACAACTCTCCAGGAGGGGCAGGGCTGGCAGATGGCCGGCGAAACGCTATCGACCGGTGAACTCGTCCCGATGTGGTCGCAGTTCGTGCCGCCAGACAATGCACCGCTGCCTGTCGCTTTAAATCGGCTTCTCAAAAACAATTTTTGGGGCGGCTCACATGTCTTCGAATGGACGAATCGCGAGAAGGCCGCGCTTAAGCCGCTGTTCGACGATCCGCGCCGGCTGCAAGCGTTGTCGGAAGAAATCGGAAAATATGTTCCGCTTCGGTTAGCGTCGGTGTCCGACCGGCTAGGGAATCTCGTGGTCCAGCTTCCCATCACCGTCATTACGGCCAAGTTCCACCATCTTCGGAACGGCGAGTTCGATGTCGAATTCGCCTGGCATCCCCAAGCCACGCCAAGGCCTCTGAACGCGACTTGTGCCTTGGACTATGACGGTGTGCTCGGCGGCTATCAGTGGGCGCCAATGCAGGAGCCCATGGCCAAGCTACCGATGCGCGCCGGGCATGGCGTCCACAACGGCTTCATTTGGGACGAGGAGCGCAAAGTGCTCCTCGCAGCCACAGGGACGGGCGCGGTGATCAATACCGTCGTCATGAATATGCAGGTGGCCGATCCTGAGCCCAGAGTATTCGAAATTAAGCTGGCTGACGGTTCCGCCGAGGAACGGCGCGTTGGGCTGATCGCCCATTCCACGCAAAATCTCATCGGCAATCTTGATCCGGATGACAACGGCGGTTGGACCGCCAAGCGCATGTACGAGGAGGAAGCTCGCCGGCTCTCCGAGCAGCGCCGGTTCGTTCAGTACCGGCCCAAGCCTGGCGAAAAGAACGGCAGCCGCCAAAAGGCGTTGAGCGACCTCCGCTTGCTTATCACTCAATATGGCAGGGAGGGCGCCTGGCTCTGGGACCCTTATCTCAACGCACGCGATGTGCTGGAAACGCTTTTCTACTGCCCTTATCAGGGGGCCGATCTTCGGGCACTGACCGTTCCTCACAAAACGACCGCAGCGGCAATCCGGGGGGATTTCGAAAATACACAAAGCAATTGGCGCGGCTTGCGTTTGGAGTTCCGGGCAAGCCGCGGGGCGGGCGGCTTTGAGTTTCACGACAGATTCCTGATTTTCCCCGGCTTCGAGCAACGCGCCTTCGTCTGGTCGCTCGGGACCTCGGTGAACGGCGTCGGCAAGGCCCACCATATTTTGCAGCAAGTCGACAACGGCCAGCTCGTCATGGATGCGTTCGTCGATCTCTGGGAACGGCTGGGCGCACCTAAACACCTCATTTGGAGGAAGCCATGAGCGGGGGAGCAGCGGTGTTCGCCCGAGCCATGACGAAAGCTGCGCGGCCAGGCGAAGAGATAGCGCCGCAGGCCTTGCTTCTCGCGGTAGCCACGCATGACGAGCCCCTGACGGTCATCGCCGATCATGACCTTGGCGATGAGATATTTGGAGCCTTCAGCGCCGAGTTCGATTTCCTCAATTTCGTGAGAGCGACCGATAAAGCTCCCACTGCGGACAACTTCGATAGGCTCGTCGCGCTCCTCCGCTGGCTCAGTCGTGAAGTCGCGAATTGGGCCGACGCCGATGACCTCCAACGCAAGAAGTTTGTCGCCCTGCTTGTCGCCATCCGCTCCGTCGAAATGGGCGGCAACTTTTGGTCAGCGCTTCCCGACCACATTCAGCTCAACACCGATTTTCTGGCAGCGCTCGAACGGGTGATTGCCGGATCGAGCAGCACCTTCACAACACGGGGTTTAGCCCCACCCATCTGGGAACAAGAGGCCGTCGCGAAATTCCAAGAAGCGGATCGCAACGCTGATTGGGTGGGCATCGCGGACGGCTGGCGATTGATTGAGCACGGCTTTTCCCCCAGTTTTCTGATCGTCGAAAGCGTCCAGGGCCTGAACCGATTTGCGCCCGACCGTTTGCTCAAAGCCATCGCCGGCTTTCGCCAGATCGTCTGCGCCATGGGCGTTGCCCACGCTCTTGCCCCGGTACAGGCCCTCGCCATCGGTAACGCCACCGACAACCCCTACGTGGAGTTTGCTGCGGCCCACCGCGCACTGTCACACCGCAGCCCACTGACCTGCCCCATGGACGAAGCGGGCCGGCAACCGCTGACCGATCTCCTAGTCAAAGTCGCCAGTGACGCCGCCCGCTGGAAAGCCTGGATGCGTGTGTTCAATCGCTATCCCATCCAGGCAATGCAACCCTCTCTCGGCTCCGCGTTGGCCGTCGTGGATGATTTGGCCGTCGCCGCTTTCGTAGAATCCGTGGAACTGATGGGACAGGCGAGCGAGGGACGCCAAGCTCTAGCCGAGGGCCTTCGGATGTTTCGTGTCGAAGCCCAGCTCGACCGACGCAGGCTCTTATGGAAGCTCGCTCACGAGCGCTGGGTAGGTTGGCGTTTTGGCCAAGGCGACGTTCACGCGCATCCAACCGCCATCGGCTATTCAGAACTTGACTACGCCATCGTCGGATACGCGCTCGAATGCGTCGATGACGTAGGACGGTCCAATGCCATCCGTCATACTCAAGATAAGCTAAACGCAATCGATAACGCCTGGTACGGGGAGGTCACTGAATTAATATCGGAATGGAATCGGATTCTCTCCGAGTTTCAGCCCTACGCCCATGCGTCCGAGGTGCTTCGGGCGGGAGGGGACTGGCTCATGGAGGGAAAGAACTATTTGCCCTTCGATCCTCAGGCTCAGCGCTATGTTGTGCTCAGATATTGGATGGATGCGATCTCGGTTCGGCAGACCGCCGCCGCCGACTAGTGTTGCGCGCAGTGAATTTGACGGGTTGGCCCACCCCACGGATGACTGGCCGTCTCGACGCGACGAGCGGTCGCTCAAAGAGTCATAATCACTGCGACGTAACACTAGCATCCTTGTTCCAACTCTTGGTCGATGAGGCTTAGGCTTCGTCGCACCGCTGGAAATCGAGCGCTGGCATGGTGTTTGCGGTTTCCGGTCCTCTGGCTGCCGCGCAGCCCTTATCGCCCGCAGCCCTTGTCGCCCATAGAAGGGACGCCGATCATCGCCAGCCCCTTGAAGCGCATCCTCCGCATGCCGCTGCCGCTGCAAATGCTGCTCGGCATGCTCATCGGCCTCGCGATTGGCCTGACCTTGCCGGATTTCGGCGCCGATCTCCGGCCGGTCGGCCTCGCCTTCATCGCGGCGATCCGAATGATCGTCATCCCGATCGTCTTCACCTCGGTGACACTCGGCATCTACCGGATGGGTACGGAGATGCGCGATCTGGGCCGCCTGGCGCTGATCTGCGCCGTGTATTTCACGCTGATCAGCGTGTTCTCGATCGTCATCTCGCTGGTGCTGAACGGCATCTTCCATCCGGGTGCCGGGGCGCGGCTCTCACCGACCGGGGTGATGCCAAAGGGCCTCGCCTCGTCGATCGACTGGTCGAAATTCTTCCTCGACATGATCCCGTCGAACATCGTCAGCGCCATGGCCGAGCAGAAGGTGCTGCCGACGCTGATCTTCGCGGTGATCTTCGGCGCCGCCTTGGCCCGATCGGGCGCGCGGGGCAAGCCGGTCGTGGCGGTGCTCGAAGGCTGCCTCGACGCGGTGTTCCGGATGACCAACTGGATCGTCGCCTTGTCACCGCTCGCGATCATCGGCCTGATGGCATGGCTGTTTGCGACCCAGGGCATGACCACCGTGATGGCGTTGCTGAAGTTGATCGCCGTGCTCTATCTCGGGTTGTTCATCCTGATGGCGGTGTTCTGGGTCATCTTGCTGCTGCTCGGCCGGAATCCGATCACGGTGACCAGGATCATCCTGGAACCGCTTCTGTTGGCCTTCAGCACGCGGTCGTCCGAAGTGACCTTACCGCTGCATATCGAACTGCTGGAGGCGAGCGGCGCTCCCAGCCGTATCGTCTCGGTCGTCCTGCCGCTGGGCTACAGCTTTAACCAGGACGGCGCGCTACTCTACCAGTCGCTGGCGGTGGCGTTCCTGGCCGAGGCTTATGGCATCGACCTCACCTGGTCGCTGATGCTGACGATCCTCGTCACCATCATCATCGCCAACAAGGGGGCGGCGAATATCCCGTCCGGCGGTCTCGTTACCATCGCCCTGGTGCTGACGGCGATCGGCCTGCCGGTCGAGGCGCTGGCCTTGATCGCCGGCGTCGATGCCTTCATGGATATGGGGCGGACGGCGGTGAACGTGTTCGGCAATACCGTGGCCGTCGCGGTCGCCGAGCGCTTCACGGCCCTGTCCGATAGCGTGATGGCCGATAGCGCGATGGCCGATAGCGCGATGGAGGATCCCGCCATGATACAGCCCAAGGTCTCGTGATGATCGATTTTCGAAGCGATACACTCACCAAACCGACCGACGCGATGCTGCGGGCGCAGCATGACGCGTCGCAGGGCGATGATTCGCGGGACGGCGATCCGACGGTCCGCGAGTTGGAGGCGATGACCGCCGAGCTGCTCGGCAAGGAAGCCGGGTTGTTCGTGGTCAGCGGCACCATGGGCAACCTCGTCGCCCTGCTGGCGCATGGCAGACGCGGCGGGGAGGTCTTGGTCGATCAAGGGGCCCATCTGCTGCGCTCGGAGCTGGGTGGCGTGTCGCTCATCGCCGGGTTGTTCCCTCGCGTGCTGCCCGACCATCGCGGCGCCGTCGATATCGAGGCGCTGGGTGCCGCGATCCGCGCCGATTTCGCGCCGGACAAGCTCGCCACGGCTTTGGTCTGGTTGGAGACGACGCATAACAACGCCGGCGGTGCGGTACTGCCCCTATCGCATATGCGGGCGGTGCGGGAGGTTGCCCTGCGGCACGGCGTGCCGAGCCATCTGGACGGTGCACGCCTGTTCAACGCCTCGACCGCGCTGGCGGTGGCCCCCGCCGAGATCGTGGCGACCGTCGATAGCGTCAGCGTCTGCCTCAGCAAGGGGCTGAGCGCGCCGGTCGGCAGCGTGCTGGTCGGCTCGGCGGCGTTCATCAACCGCGCGCGCGCGTTCCGCCGCATGGTCGGTGGCAATTTGCGCCAGGCCGGCGGGCTGGCGGCGGCGGGCATCGTGGCGCTGACCGAGATGATGCCCCGCCTGGCCGAGGATCACGCGACCGCCCGGCACCTGGCGGCGGGGCTCGCCCAGATCGACCCGTCGCTGGTCGACCCGTCGATGGTCGAGACCAATATCGTGCAGGTCGACACCCGGGCGAGCGGCCGGCCCGCGGCCGATTGGGCCGCGCAGCTGCGCGAACGCGGGATCGTCACCGGCGCCTGGGACACTTGGCGGCTGCGCTGCGTCACCCACCGGCATATCGCGCCCGCCGATGTGGCGCAGGCGATCGCCGCGTTCCGGGACGTCTGGTCGGCCCGCTAAATTACCGCACGCCGAACCGCCGGCAGGCGATCAGGCAAAGCAGGCTCAGGGCGGCGACGGCGGTGAGGTAGAGGCCGGGGCTGCTCGGATTGCCGGTGACGTCGATGATCCAGACGATTACCAGCGGCGTGACCCCGCCGAACACCAGCTGTGCCAGCACATAGGCGATGGAAATGCCGGTCGTCCGTCGGCGGATCGGAAAGAGCTCGGACAGGGCCGCCGGCACGGTCGAGTAATAGCCGCAGTAGAAGACGAGGGCCAGCAAGGCCTGGATGGTCACCAGGGTCTCCACCCGGGGGCTCGCGACCAGCCACAGGAAGGCCGGGTAGATCATCAGCAGGCCCAGCACGCCGAAGGTCCCCATGATGCGGATGCGGCCATAGACGTCCGAGAGATGGCCGAACAGGGGCGGCAGCAGGGTGTTGATGACGCCACCGACGATCGAACCGATCAGCGCGGTCGATGCCGGCAGGCCCATCTTGGTGATGGCGTAGGTCGGCATGTAATTGTTCATGAAGCTGCCGGCGGCACCCGCCGCCACGATGCCGGCGCCGGCAAGCACCCGCAGCTTGTCTTCGGCGACGATCTCGCTGAGCGGCGCGTCGCTGTGCCCGGCGGTCAGGAATTCCTCCGGTTCGTCCAACCGGGTGCGGATGTAGTAGGCGACGGGGCCGATCAGCAGGCCGAACAGGAACGGGATGCGCCAGCCCCAGCTCTCGACCTCCGCCGGCGCCAGGCTGCTGTTGATGACATAGGCGAACATCGACGCCATGAAGACCGCGAAGCCCGACGCCGCCCATTGCAGGCTGGCATAGAAGCCGCGGCGCGTCTTGTCCTGCTCGGCCAGCAAGGCGGTGGCGCTGCCGAACTCGCCGCCGGCGGAGAAGCCCTGGATCATGCGGGCGACGACCAGCAGGATGGGTGCGGCGATGCCGATCGCATCATAATTCGGCAGGACCGCGGTGATGAGCGTGCCGACCATCATCAAGCCCGCCGACAGGATCAGGCCCGGCTTGCGGCCGGCTCGGTCGGAATAGGCACCGATCACGATGGCGCCGAGCGGTCGCACCAGCCAGGCGATCGCGAAGGTGCCGAGGCTGAGCAGGACCGAGGTCGACGGGTTCGCCGTCCGGAAAAACTGCTTGGACAGCGTCACCGCGAAGCTGGCGTACAACACCAGATCGTACCATTCGAAGGCGCAGCCGATATTGGCGGCGACCGCGGTCGTGAAACGCGAGGCGCGACGGGCCGGGACGGCGTAGGTCATGCGGCAAAATCCTTGTTGATGCCGTGGCGTCGACGCAATTCGCGTTCCACAGAGGGCGTATTGCAACCGGACCGCGGAACCGGTTGCACCTCATGCTGTTTGTCAGCGGCGCCGCACTGCGGCGGCGGAGGCATCGAGAGGGTGGCGCATGGCGATGCGGATCGAGGATTACGGGCTGATCGGCGACACGCTGACCGCGGCGCTGGTCGCGCGCGACGGCTCGATCGATTGGCTGTGCCTGCCGCGTCTCGATAGTCCCGCCTTGTTCGCGGCCTTGCTGGGCGACTCGCAGAATGGCCGCTGGATCATCGCCCCGGTCGGTCAGGTGCGCCGTTCCGTGCGCCGCTATCGCCCGGACACGCTTATTCTGGAAACCGAGATCGAGACCGACACCGGGCGGGCGTTGCTCATCGATTTCATGCCGCCCCCAGCCGATCCATCGCCTGCTAAACTATCCGGCGAAAATCACCCCGGCGAAAATCATCTGGGCGCGGATCATCGGCGCGCCGATCTCGTCCGGCTGGTCGTCGGCCTCGCGGGCACGGTCGACTTCGAGACCCGGATCACCCTGCGCTTCGATTATGGCCGGGTGGTGCCTTGGGTGCGCCGGCTGAACCACCACGGCTTCACCGCGGTGGCGGGGCCGGACGCGGTCGTGTTGTGGTCGTCGGTCGCGCTGCATGGCCGGAATTTCGAAACCGAGGGCCGGTTCACCGTGGCCGCTGGTGAAACCATGCCGTTCAGTCTGACCTGGCATCCGTCCCATCTGACGGCGCCGCCGCCCGCCGATCCGGCGGCCCTGTTAGGGGAGACCGAAGCCTGGTGGCGGAAGTGGTGCGCGCAGGCGACCATCGGCGGCCCCTATCGGGACATCGTCATGCGTTCGCTGATCACCTTGAAGGCGCTGACCTATAGCCCGACCGGCGGGATCGCCGCCGCGGCGACCTCCTCGCTGCCCGAAGCGATCGGCGGCGTGCGCAACTGGGATTACCGCTACTGCTGGCTGCGGGATGCGACGCTGACGCTCTGGGCGTTGATCCGCTCCGGCTTTCATGACGAAGGGCGGGCCTGGCGGAGTTGGTTGCTGCGCTCCGCCGCCGGGCAGCCGCAGCAGCTGCAGATCATGTACGGGCTGGCCGGCGAGCGGCGCCTGACCGAGTTGGAGCTGCCCTGGCTGAGCGGCTATGAGGACTCCAAGCCCGTGCGGATCGGCAATGGCGCGTACGAGCAGGTGCAACTCGATGTCTATGGCGAGGTCATCTCGGCGCTGCATCTCGGTCACGAGATCGAGGGGCATCGCCGGGACGATACCTGGCGCTTGCAAAAGGTGCTGCTGAAGTTCGTCGAACGGATCTGGCGTTCACCGGATGCGGGCATGTGGGAGATTCGCGGGCCGCTGCGCCATTTCACCTATTCGAAGGTGATGTGCTGGGTGGGTTTCGATCGGGCGATCGATGCGGTGGAACGCTTTGGCTTCAGCGGCCCGGTCGATCATTGGCGAAAAATTAGGGCGGAGATCCGCGACGACATTTTGGCGCGCGGCTGGTCCGAGACGAGGCAAAGTTTCGTGCAATCCTATGAGAGCGACGCGCTCGATGCCTCGTTGCTGCTGTTGCCGATGACCGGCTTTCTGCCCGCCGATGACCCGCGCGTCGTATCCACCATCGCCGCGATCCAGCGCGAGCTGACGGCCGGCGGGTTGATCATGCGGTACGCCACGGAAACCGGTGTCGATGGGCTGCCGCCGGGCGAAGGCGTGTTTTTGGCGTGCAGTTTCTGGCTGGTCGAGGATCTGGCAGCGATCGGTCGCCGCGACGAAGCCGTCGACCTATTCGACAAACTGGTGGCTCTCGCCAACGATCTGGGCTTGCTGGCGGAGGAATATTCGCCTCAGGCCAAACGGCAGGTCGGCAATTTCCCGCAGGCTTTTTCGCATGTGGCGCTGATCAACGCCGCCTTGTCGCTCGGCGAATTGGGGTAAACTTGGGATCGGGCTCATCGCCGCTCGTCATGGCCTCGGTCTTGCAGCTTGGCCGACCAATGAAGGTGGTACCCATCCGGCACGTTCAGGGGAGCGACGATACTGGTCAAGCGTAGATGGTCGCGGCGAGACGATCGACTGGGCGCGCCGACCGCCATCGCGGGCTTCGGTCATCGGCTTCGGCATGCCGATATCGACATCACTCTTGATCCCGCTACCCGATGAAAGAGATTGTTAACCACATCAGGCTGACCATCTGCATATGGTGTGGTGCGGGACTGGTCGACGGGAATGCGGCTTGGTAGGGCGCCCGCGAATTGACGCAGTCGGCACACAAGCTCTACCGAGTCTCGGTCGCGGTGCGCGCCGTAGAGGGCGCGACGCAATCGGAGAGGCCGCATGGCGCGGCATAATTGCTGGTGGTTCGGTATCGGAACACCCGAGCCGGACAATTTAGGCGTACACTCTCTATGGTTCGACACGGAGTAGCTCATGTCGTCTCTTGATAGCCTCTTCAGTCCGTTTTCCCGGTTTTACGAGAGCCAGAAAGAGGTGCAGATGTCCCTGGAGGACTACCTCCGGGGCTGCGCCGACGATCCGATGATGTATGCGAGCGCCGCCGAGCGGCTGCTGAAAGCGATCGGCGAGGCGACCGTCGTCGATACCAGCATGGATCAGCGGCTGGGCCGCATCTTCATGAACCGGACCATCAAGGTCTACCCGGCCTTCGAAGATTTCTTCGGCATGGAGGAGACGATCGAACGGATCGTCGGCTTCTTCAGACATGCGGCACAGGGGCTGGAGGAGCGCAAGCAGGTCCTCTACTTGCTGGGGCCGGTCGGCGGCGGCAAATCCTCGCTGGCCGAGCGCATCAAGGCCCTGATGGAGAAGTACCCGATCTATGTGCTGAAAGCCGGCAAGGAAATCAGCCCGCTGTTCGAATCACCGCTCGGTCTGTTCAACCCCGAGGTGATGGGCAAGGAGTTCGAGGATAAGTTCGGCATTCCGCAGCGCCGCCTGACGGGCCTGATGTCTCCCTGGGCGATCAAGCGGCTGGATGAATTCGAAGGCGACGTGTCACGGTTTTCCGTCGTCCGGCTGATGCCGTCCCGGCTGCGCCAGATCGGTATCGCGAAGACCGAGCCCGGTGACGAAAACAACCAGGACATTTCGAGTCTGGTTGGCAAGGTGGATATCCGGAAGCTCGAATTCCTCAGCCAGAACGACGCCGACGTCTATTCCTACTCGGGCGGTCTCAACCGGACGACCCAGGGCATTCTCGAATTCGTCGAGATGTTCAAGGCGCCCATCAAGATGCTGCATCCGCTGCTGACTGCCACCCAGGAAGGCAACTACATCGGTACCGAGAATATCGGCGCATTGCCCTTCCTTGGCATCATCCTCGCCCATTCCAACGAGGCGGAGTGGCAGACCTTCAAGAACAACCGGAACAACGAGGCGTTCATCGACCGCATCTCGGTCGTGAAGGTGCCGTATTGCCTTCGCGCCTTGGAAGAGGAAAAGATCTACGAAAAGCTGATGCAGTCGAGCGAGCTCGCAGCCGCACCCTGCGCACCGGGGACGCTCGACATGTTGGCGAAATTCAGCGTGCTGTCACGCCTCAAGACGCACGAGAATTCCAATACCTACTCCAAGATGCGCGCCTATGACGGCGAGAGCCTGAAGGACAGCGATCCCCGTGCCAAATCGGTGCAGGAGTACCGCGATTCCGCCGGCGTCGACGAGGGGATGGATGGTATCTCCACCCGGTTCGCCTTCAAGGTGCTGTCGAATACCTTCAACTTCGACAATCACGAGGTCGCGGCCGACCCGGTGCATCTCATGTATGTGCTGGAGCAGTCGATCCGGCGGGAGCAGTTCCCGGAGGATACCGAGAAAAAGCTGCTGAACTTCATCAAGAGCGATCTGGCGCCCCGATACGGCGAGTTCATCGGCCATGAGATCCAGAAGGCCTATCTGGAATCCTACACCGATTACGGCCAGAACCTGTTCGACCGCTATGTCGCCTATGCCGATGCCTGGATCGAGGATCAGGACTACAAGGATCAGGATACCGGCCAGCTGATGAATCGGGAGCTGCTGAACCAGGAGCTGTCGAAGATCGAAAAACCGGCGGGCATCGCCAATCCCAAGGATTTCCGCAACGAGGTCGTCAAATTCTCGCTGCGGGCGCGGGCCGCCAATTCCGGGCGCAACCCGTCATGGACGTCCTATGAGAAACTGCGCGAGGTCATCGAGAAGCGGATGTTCAGCCAGGTCGAAGACCTGCTGCCGGTCATCAGCTTTGGCTCCAAGAAGGATAGCGAGACCGACAAGAAGCACATGCAGTTCCTCGATCGCATGGTGTCGCGCGGCTATACCGAGCGGCAGGTCCGCCGGCTGGTCGAATGGTACATGCGGGTAAACAAAGCGGGTTGAAGCTTATTAACCGTTCACGAACCCTCTGAGGCGGACCATCTTATCAGTTATGCCTGTCGGTCATCGCATGGCGGGGCCGGGCAGGCGAGGTTAGGAATACCGGATACGAGATGAACATCGTCGATCGCCGTCCGAATCCCAAGGGCAAGAGTCTCGGCAACCGCCGCCGCTTCATCGAACGCGCGCGGTCGGAGGTCAAGGGGGCCGTTCTGGAGGCCTTGCGCAAGCGCAAGGTGACCGATGTCGCCAATGGCGAGAAGGTGTCGATCCCGACCGGCGGCATCACCGAGCCGAGTTTCCGATCGTCGTCCAAGGGCGGCCGGCGTCACCATGTGGTGCCGGGCAATAAGGAACACATCGTCGGCGACGAGATCCAGCGGCCGCCGCCGGGTGGTGGTGGCCGGGGGACGGATCCGGCCGATGACGGGGAGGGCGAGGACGGCTTCGAATTCACCCTGTCCCGCGAAGAGTTCCTCGACATGTTCTTCGAAGATCTGGAGTTGCCGGATCTGGTGAAGAAAAAACTCAGCGAGGCCTCGACGCCGGAACTCAGCCGCGCCGGATATACCGCGACCGGCAATCCCGCGAACCTCAATCTGGTGCGCACCATGCGCAACAGCATGGCGCGGCGCATCTCGCTCGGCCGGCCGAAGCATGCCGATGTCGAAGCGCTGGAGCTCGAGGTTGAGGAATTGCGGCTGAACGGGCCGGAAGTAGCATTCCTCGCCGCCAAGGCGCGGCTCGACGCGCTCAGCCGCCGGGTTCGGGCGATCCCGTATTTCGACCCGATCGACGTTCGCTACAACCGGTTCGAACGGGTGCCGAAGCCGCATATCCAGGCGGTGATGTTCTGCCTGATGGACGTGTCCGGCTCGATGACCGAACGGATGAAGGACCTTGCCAAGCGGTTCTTCATGCTGCTGCACATCTTCCTGGCGCGGCGCTACAAGACCGTGGACATCGTGTTCATCCGGCACACCTCGACCGCTCAGGAAGTCGACGAGGAGACGTTCTTCTACAGCCGCGAGACGGGCGGCACCGTCGTGTCGACAGCCCTCGCCGAGATGCGCCGGATCATCCGCGAGCGTTACCCGCTGGATGCCTGGAACATCTATAGCGCGCAGGCCTCCGACGGCGACAATTTCGGCGCGGATAGCGGCCGGTGCATCCAGCTGCTGGACCAGGAGATCCTGCCGATCTGCCAGCATTTCGCCTATATCGAGGTCGGCGAGAACACCGACGCCTTGAGCGACCGGCGGCTGGAACGCAGCGATCTATGGCGTTCCTATAGCGAGGTGGCCGACCGTCATCCGAATTTCGCGATGCGCCGCGTCGGTGATCCGTCGCATATTTTCCCTGTGTTTCATGACCTGTTCGCGCGCGGTCGGGCGGAGAGTTGACGATGGACGCCTCACCCACGGAAATCGACACCGGTTTGGCCGAGACTGCGTGGCCGGACGCGCTTTTCACCGGCTCCGAATGGGATTTCGACCTGTTGAAGCGGGCGAACGACGCCATCGCCGAGATCGCGATCGGCGAGATGGGTCTCGACGTCTATCCGATTCAGATCGAGGTCATCACATCCGAACAGATGCTCGACGCCTATGCCTCCGTCGGGCTGCCGCTGATGTACCGGCATTGGAGCTTCGGCAAACGGTTCGCGGTTCAGGAGATGCTCTACCGCAAGGGCTATCAGGGGCTCGCCTACGAGATCGTCATCAATTCCAACCCCTGCATCTGTTACATCATGGAAGAGAATTCCATGACCATGCAGACGTTGGTCATCGCGCATGCGGCGTTCGGTCATAACCACTTCTTCAAGAACAACTATCTGTTCCTGCAATGGACCGATGCGGGCGGCATTCTCGACTATCTGGCCTTCGCCCGGGATTACGTCGCCAAGTGCGAGGAACGCTATGGCATCGCCAAGGTCGAGCATGTGCTGGATGCCGCCCATGCGCTGATGGATCAAAGCGTCAACCGCTATGCCCGACGGCCGCGTCTCAACCTCGAGGACGAGCGGCGCCGCGAGCAGGAGCGGGCCAAGCATGCCGAGGCCACGTTCAACGATCTATGGCGAACGGTGCCGACCGCGGACGCCTATAAGGGCTTGGATGGTGCCGCGATCGAACGGCTCAACGCCCATGGCCGCAGCAAGCTCGGCCTGCCCGAGGAAAACCTGCTCTACTTCATCGAGAAGAACGCTCCGAAGCTCGAAGGGTGGGAGCGGGAGCTGATCCGCATCGTGCGGAACATCGCCCAATACTACTACCCGCAGAAGCAGACCAAGGTGTGCAACGAGGGCTGCGCCACCTTCGTCCATTACGAGATCATGAACCGGCTGCACGAGCTCGGCAAATTGACCGACGGCGTGATGATGGAATTCCTGCATTCGCACACCTCGGTGGTGTTCCAGCCGGAATACGACGATCCGCGCTATAACGGGATCAATCCCTATGCGCTGGGCTTCGCGATGATGCAGGACATCAAGCGCATCTGCACCAAGCCGACCGCCGAGGACCGCGCCTGGTTCCCGGAGATCGCCGGCAATGACGACCCCTACGGCACCCTGCGTCATGCCTGGGCGAATTATCGGGATGAAAGTTTCATCCTGCAGTTCCTCAGCCCGCATCTCATCCGCAAATTCAGGCTGTTCAAGGTGACCGACGACGCGGCGGCGCCGACCATGACGATCGATGCGATCCATGACGAGGTCGGCTACCGCGAGGTTCGCTCGTCCCTGGCCAAGAGCTATGATCTGTCTCGACGCGAACCGGATATCCAGGTCATGGATGTCGATCTGGCGGGTGACCGGACCCTGGTGCTGAAGCACACGGTCTATGATGGTATTCTGCTGGACGACAAAACCTGCCAGGCCGTGCTGCATCACGTCGCCGAGCTCTGGGCCTATAACGTCCGCTTGGTCGAGATCGATGTACAGACCGACGCCGTGCTGAAGACGCATGAGGCAGAAACCGCCAAGGCCTAAAGCCGACCGAGCCCAAAACCGACCGGGCCTAAACCGCCAACCAAGGCCTTGAAACGAAACGCGCCGGGTGGCTTGTCGCCCCCGGCGCGTCTTTGTTTGCCTGTGTTCTGTCTCTAGTCTTCGAGCGGTCGATCCTTGGTTTCCGGCACGAAGGCCAAGCCGATGATCAGGGTTACCGTGGCGACGACGATCGGATACCACAGCCCGCCATAGATGTTGCCCGTTTCGGCGGTGATGGCGACGACGGTCGCCGGCAGGAAACCGCCGAACCAGCCATTGCCGATGTGGTAGGGCAGCGACATGGAGGTGTAGCGGATCCGGGTCGGGAACATCTCGACCAGCATCGCCGCGATCGGGCCATAGACCATGGTCACATAGATCACCAGGATCCACAGCAACAGCGTGACCATGACGTAGTTGATCTGCGCCGGATCGGCCTTCAACGGATATCCCGCGGCGGTGAGCGCGTCGGTCACCGATTTCTCGAAGACCGGGACTTTGGCCGCCGCGTCCGGTGCCGCGGCGTTATAGGCGGGCAATACCGTGCTGCCGACCTTCATCTGAGCCACGGTACCGGCTGGTGCAACTTCGTTGACGTACGGAACGCCGCGGCGGACCAATGCGCTTTTCACCACGTCGCAGGTGCTGGTGAACTTCGATGTGCCGACCGGGTTGAACTGCAGCGCGCATTCGCCGGGATCGGCGACGACGACGACCGGCGATGCCGCCTGCGCCGCTTCGAGCGCCGGGTTGGTGTAGTGGGTGATCGCCTTGAAGATCGGGAAATAGGTGATCGCGGCGAGCAGCAGGCCCAGCATGATGATCGGTTTGCGACCGATCCGATCCGACAGGGCGCCGAAGATGACGAAGAACGGCGTTGCCAGCAACAACGAGGCCGCGATCATCAGATTGGCCGGCTGGGCGTCGACCTTGAGCGTCTGGGTGAGGAAGAACAGCGTATAGAACTGCCCCGAATACCAAACCACCGCTTGACCCATCGTCAGTCCGAGCAGCGCCAGAATCACGACCTTGAGATTGCTCCAGCGGCCGAAAGCATCCGTCAAAGGTGCCTTCGATCCGCCACCCTCGGCCTTCATCTTCGCGAAGACCGGCGATTCGTTCAGCTTCAGGCGGATCCAAACCGATACGGCGAGGAGGATGATCGAAACCAGGAACGGAATGCGCCAGCCCCAAGCGTCGAAATCCGCGGGACTGAGCACCGCACGGATGCCGAGGATGACCAAGAGCGACAGGAAGAGGCCCAGGGTCGCCGTCGTCTGAATCCAGGAGGTATAGAAGCCGCGCTTGCCGGGTGGCGCATGCTCCGCGACATAGGTCGCGGCACCGCCGTACTCGCCGCCGAGCGCCAAACCCTGCAACAGCCGCAACGCGATCAGGATGATCGGCGCCGTGATACCGACGCTGGCATAGCTCGGCAAGACACCGACCGCCGATGTCGCGATACCCATGATCAGGATGGTCACAAGGAAGGTGTATTTGCGGCCGACCAAATCGCCCAACCGGCCGAATACCAGCGCGCCGAACGGCCTGACGGCGAACCCCGCGGCGAAAGCCAGCAAGGTGAAGATGAAGCCCGCGGTCGGATCGACGCCGGAGAAGAATTGCCGGGAGATGTTCGCCGCGAGCGAGCCGTAGAGGTAAAAATCGTACCATTCGAACACGGTGCCGAGGGACGATGCGAAGATGATCATCCGGGTATCGCGCGGCAGGTCTTGAACCGCGCTGTCGTGGGGCCCGCGAGCCGAAGGTACGTAAGCCGTCATGGCGTTTCCTCTGTGAAATTGTCTGTCGACAGCTTTCCGTGGCGCTGCCCGACGTTTTTTTATGGCTCGCTAAAGCAAGCTTGATTCCGCGCGGAAATGCAAGCGCCGCTTACCCCAGGGCTGGTGGCGGAGATCGTCTGCGTAGCCATAGGGCGGGTGCCGGCGGGCTACAGATTCATCGGCAGGATTACCATCGGAATCCCGCGCTTGTGTAGCCGTTGCTGGATGGTGAGGGCGGTGCCGTTATGCAGTTGCCTGATCAGCCAGTTTTCGTCGTTGAAAATCAGCTTCGACGAGAAGAACACGCAGTTCGGGAAGTCGGCGATCACGTGATCGACCAGCTTGCCGATCTCGAAAATGATGTCGGGGCCGAACCCCTGATACGTCGCCGTCGGCAGCCCGCGCTGATGGCAATAGGCGACGAAATGGTCGATCGTGGCGGCGACCTCGGTCTGTAGTTCCTCCAGCCGTTCCTCGCCGCGGAAGCTTTCGGAGTCGACCTCGCCGACGCTGAGAAACACGAAATTCTTGAACTGGGTCGGAAACAGCCGTCGCAACGACAGCAGGGTATGCATGCCGGCGCCCAGCGAGCGGCCGATCATGAAGACCGCGGTCGGTTGCGCGCGGTCGCATACCGGCTGGGGAGCATGGCTGACCGGCGGCACCGCGGTCGCGAACAACGCATCCACCTTGGCCAATTCGCGGGCGGTGTAATTGTAGTGTCTGCGGATCATGACGCCGAGCGCGATGACGCCGCTGGTCACCACCACGGTCAGCCAACCGCCCTCGCCGAATTTTTCGAACAAGGTCACCAGCAGAATCGAGCCGGTCACCAGACAGGCGATGCCGGCGAAGGCGAGCCGGCTGATCCAGTTCGGCTCCCGCTTGCGCTGGCTCCACCAATAGACGCAGAGCCCGAACAGACAGAAGGTGAAGGTGACGAAGACGTTGATGCTGTACAGCACCACCAGGATGGAGACCTCGCCCTGGGTGATGAGCAGCGTGCCGATGGCCGCCGCCGCCATCAGAATGACGCCGTTCTGCGTTACCAGCCGGTTCGATAATTGACTGAATTGGTGCGGAACCCAGCGGTCCACCGCCATGTTTGCCAGCACCGCCGGCCCACCGAGGAAGCCGGTATTCGCGGCGACGAACAGAATGCCCGCGGCCAAGACCAGCACGATCAGCAGGGCCACCTGTGCCAGGCGCGATCCCTCGCCGGCGATCTGCCCCAGGATCTTGCTGAAGACGACGGCGTTCAAGGTCTGGCCCGGCTGTGCGACGGCACCCCATAGCAGGTAGAGGATGATGAGTCCGCCGGCCATGAAGGACAGCGACAGCGCCATCATCACCATGGTCCATTTGCCGGTTCTGACCCGAGGTTCCTTCAGGATGTTGACGTTGTTGGATACCGCCTCGATGCCGGTATAGGTACCGCCGCCCAGCGAATAGGCACGCAGCAGCAGCGAGATGACGCCGAACCAGCCGATCTCGGCGGCGAAGCTGCGCGTCTGGATCAGCGTCGTCGGCACCAGGTCGGGGATCGCCCGCGCATGGGTCGCGATCCCGTAGATGATCAGCGCGCTATGGCTGATCACGAAGCCCAGGAAGATCGGGATCAGCAGCTGCAGCGGCTCCTTTACCCCGCGCAGGTTCAGCGTCATCAGCGCCAGGGTGATGACCACCTCGACTTCGAGCTTGAACGGTTGCAGGCCGAGCGGCAGCAGGCTGAACATCGCGTCGACGCCGCTGGCGATCGAGATCGCGATGGTCAGGGCATAGTCGACGATCAGGGCGGAGCCCGAGATCAGTCCGGCATAGGGGCCGATCAGCGTCGTGGCGACCTTGTAGCCGCCGCCACCTGTCGGGAACAAGGCGATCACCTGATTATAGGCGAGCGAGATCAGGAACACCGTGATCGCGGTGGCGACGGCGAGATAAAGGGCGAGATGGGTATGCTCGCCGAGGGCGAGGAAGGCCTCCTCGGGTCCGTAATTCGCCGATGACAAGCCGTCGGCGCCGAGACCGACCCACGCGACGAAGGCGGCCAGTGCCATGGTATGGCGCGCTTCCGGCGAGAGGGCGTCCTTGGGACGTCCGAACAGCAGCGTACCCAGCTTTTGGATCTTCATGCCCTCTGGATCTTCATGAGCCGCCGTTATTCACGAAAATTCCCCAAAAGAAACCCGATGTGTGGGCGAAGCGGCCCCCGCATAGGCTTGCTCATCCGATCGGCATCCTACTGCGTGTGCCATGCCAACCCGTATACTGAGCCTTTCGGCGAAGAGCGGCGGCACGATGGGCACACCGGCCATCACTGTCAATGTCGACCCTATCAACCTCCGCGCTGACGCGATGGTTGCACTCGAAATCGTCCGGAGCCTGAAATTGCTCGGCGATGGACCGCTGGGTGGGAGAAACCCGGCAGTCGCGCAACCGGGCGCTTCCGCGGTGCCGACCGTCAAACCTTCGCTGAAGCGTCATGGCATTGAAACATCCGCCGGTTAAGTCGAACTCCATAGACTCGTCACCGGCTGGAGCCCACACCATGACATTCAATCGACGGAGCGTTTTGAAGGCCGGCCTCGGGTTGGCCGGCGCCGGTTTCGCCGGCATTCCCGGCCTGCGCCCGGCTTTCGCCGCCGATGGTCCGGCGATCCCCGCCGGCCTCGCCGAAGCGGCGAAGAAGGAAGGCCAGATCAACGTCATCACCCTGCCGCGCGATTGGGCGAATTGGGGCGTCACGATGGATCGCTTCCAGCAGCTCTACGGCGTGAAGCTGGATGACGCGAACCCGGACGGCAGCTCGGCCGAGGAACTCCAGGCGATCCGCAGCCTGAAAAGCCAGGCGCGCGCGCCGGACGTCGTCGATGTCGGCCCGTCCTTCGCGCAGATCGGCACCACCGAGAAGCTGTTCGCGCCGTACAAGGTCGCGACCTGGAGCGACATCCCCGACGATGTGAAGCATCCGGACGGTATCTGGTACGGCGATTATTTCGGCGTCGAGAGCTTCGCGGTGAACACCGGTGTCGCCAAGACCGTGCCGCAGACCTGGGCCGATCTGAAGAAGCCCGAATACAAGGGCATGATCGCGATGAACGGCAACCCGCTGGGCGCCGGCGCCGCGTTCGGCGCGGTGTTCGCCGCCGCCCTCGCCAATGGCGGCAGCTACGACAATATCGCCCCGGGCATCGACTTCTTCGGTGAACTGGCCAAGCTGGGCAATCTCAACCCGGCCGTGGCCTCGCCGGCCAGCCTGATCGCCGGTCAGACCCCGATCGTCATCAACTGGGATTACCTCAGCCTCGGCTACAAAAAGCAGGCGGAAGGCAAGGCCGATATCCAGGTTCTGGTGCCGAAGGAAGCAGCGCCCTACGGCAATTTCTATTGCCAGGCGATCAGCGCCTACGCGCCGCACCCGAACACCGCCAAGCTGTGGATGGAATACGTCTATTCCGACGAAGGCCAGCTCGCCTTCCTGGGTGGCTTCGCGCATCCGATCCGCTTCAACAGCCTGGTCGCCGCCGGCAAGGTGCCGGATGCCGTGCTGAAGGCCCTGCCGCCGGCCGAAGCCTATAAGAACGTCAAGTTCGCGACGCAGGAGCAGGCGGCGAAGGCGCAGAAGACCCTCGCCGATATGTGGCCGCGCGTCGTCAAGATCTGACGCTCGGAAATCGGCCAACATGCGGAGACTATGAGATGAAGGCGCCGATCGCGTGGATATTCATCGGCGCCTTCTTCGCCGTCGCCATCGCCTTCATGGTGGCGCCGACGGCGGTGCTGGCGGTGCAATCGGTCTATGGCGAGGACGGCTTCACCTGGCAATACATCGCCAGCCTGGGTGAGTACCGCTATCGCGTCGCGTTCATGAATTCGCTGATCCTGTCGGTCGGCTCGGCGACGATCGGCGTGATCGCCGGCGGGTTGATCGCCCATGCCGTGCTGAAGCCGGGGTCACCGGATTGGCTGCGCTCGGCGGTGACCAGTTTCTCGGCGGTCGCCGCCAATTTCGCGGGCGTTCCGTTGGCCTTCGCGTTCATTTCCACGCTGGGCTCGCTCGGGCTGCTGACCACGCTGCTCAAGCAGGCCAACATCGATATCTACGGCTTGGGTTTCAGCCTCTATTCGCTGCCCGGCCTAATGCTGGTCTACTCCTATTTTCAGGTACCCCTGATGGTCATCATCGTTACCCCGGCGATCCAGGCGCTGCGTCCCTCCTGGCGTGAGGCGGCCGACAATCTCGGCGCGTCGGGCGGGCAATATTGGCGGATGGTCGGCCTGCCGGTGTTGATGCCGTCGCTGCTGGCCGGCTGGATCCTGCTGTTCGGCAGCGCCTTCTCGGCCTATGCCACCGCCTATGCGCTGACGTCGGGCAATATCGGCCTGGTCACGACCGAGATCAGCAACGTGCTGTCGGGCAATGTCATGGCCTCGCCCCAGACCGGTGCGGCCCTGTCGGTCGGCATGATCGTCGTCATGGTCGGCGTGCTGCTCCTGTCGGCGCTGCTGTCGCGGCAGGCGGCACGCTGGGCGCCGCGCCGGTGAGCCCGCGATGAACACCAAGCTCGGCTTCGCCGGTTGGACCGTGCTGATCCTCGCCGGGATCTATTTCCTGGTGCCGCTGGTCATGACCGTCGCCTTCAGCCTCTGGGAAGGGCAGGGGCATTACGGTTTCGCCGCCTATAACGTGCTGCTCGGCAAAGCCGAATTGCCCGGCAGCCTGCTGCTCTCGGTCGAATTGTCGATCGCGACCGTGGCGGCGCTGATTCTGCTGCTGCTGCCGGCGATGATCTTCATGAACCTCTACGCGCCGCAGATGCGGCCGGTCTTCGAATTCATCGCGGCACTGCCCTTCGTCGTGCCGGCGATCGCTCTGGTTGCCGGGCTGTCGGCGCTGTTCACCGGTCCGGAATGGCTGATCGGCAGCCCGTTCTACCTGGTGATTCCATATTTCTTCCTGGCGCTGCCCTATGCCTATCGTGCGTTGGATGTCGGGCTGAAATCGCTGGATCTCTCGACGCTGACGGAGGCGGGGCAGAGCCTGGGGGCCGGCATGGGGCAGATCATCCGTCTGGTGGTGCTGCCCAATTTGCGCTCGGCCCTGGTCGGCAGCATGCTGCTGACGCTTGCCGTGGTGATGGGCGAATTCACCTTCGCCAATGTTCTGCTATTCCGCACCTATGCGGTCTTTATCAACCAGATTGGCCAGCACGAGGCCACCGAGGCCGCCGCTCTGTCGGTGGTCAGTTTCCTGATCACCTGGGCGGCCATGCTGGGCGTTCTGTTGGCAGGCCGTGGTCAAGCGCAAGTACCGGGAGGACGCTGAAATGGCGACCGTCGATGTCAGGCAAGTTCATAAATCCTTCAACGGGCGGGAGGTGCTGGCGCGTCTCGACCTGCGGATCGGCGATGGCGAGCTGATCTGCCTGTTGGGGCCGAGCGGCTGCGGCAAGACCACGCTGCTGCGCATCATCGCCGGGTTCATCCAGCCCGATACCGGGCAGGTGCTGGTCAGCGGCCGGGATGTGACCGCGCTGCCGCCCAGCGCGCGGCAGATGGGCATGGTGTTCCAGGCTTATAGCCTGTTCCCCAACATGACCGCGCTCGACAATGTGCGCTTCGGCCCCCGCGTCGCCGGCAATCCCAAGCCGGAACAAATCTCCCGCGCCGAACATTTGCTCGATCTGGTCGGTCTCGCGACGCATGCTCAGAAATATCCGCACCAGATGTCCGGCGGCCAGCAGCAGCGCGTGGCGCTGGCCCGCGCGTTGGCGGTGCAGCCGCAGGTCTTGCTGCTGGACGAGCCGCTCTCGGCGCTCGACGCGAAGGTGCGCGTTCAGTTGCGCGAGGAGATTCGGCGGATCCAGCGGGAAACCGGGGTGACGACGGTGCTGGTGACCCATGATCAGGAGGAGGCGTTGTCGATCTCCGATCGGGTCGCCGTGATGAACCAGGGCAAGATGCTGCAGATCGCCTCGCCGTCGACGATCTATCGCGAACCGGCGGACGCCTTCGTCGCGCGCTTCATCGGTGCCGCCTCGGTCTTCCCGGGGACCGCCGAGGACGGCATCGTGCGCGTCGGCTCTATGGCCCTGCGGGCTCGGGCCGCGTCGGCGCACCCGCATGGCCATCCGGTCGAGCTGTTCCTGCGTCCCGAGCATGTCCGGCTGGAGGCGATGAACGGGCATATTCCGGACGATGCCGTCGCGGCCGACGTGCGGGAGACCACGTTCTTCGGCTCGCTCACCCGCGTGCGTCTGAGTTTATTGGACATGCCGGAGGGGGCCGGCATCTGGGCGGATCTGCCCAGCGAGCATGCCGAGAATTTCAAGCCCGGCAGCCGCGTCCTCGCCCGCTGGGACGAGGCCTCGCCCCGCGTCATGCCCCGCGCCTGAGGCGTGCGCCTCGGCGCTGGCGCCGGGCTGCTAGGCGGTCGCCTGCAGCCGCTTCGCGATCGCCTGGACGTCAAGCGCCGCCTCGGTGTTGGGATAGCGGGTCAGCAGCGAGGTTTGCTTTCGGATGCTTTCGCGCACATGCGGATCGCGCCGCACGATGCCGCCCAGGCTTGGTTCCAGCTTGAGGAACTCACGGCACGCCTTCAGCAGAATGCCGAAGGTCCGTTCGCCTTCGCGGATCGACGAGGCCAGGTTGACGACGATCCGGATATCCGCATCCGGCCGATCCATCGCGGTCAGCTTGATGAAGGCATAGGCATCGGTGATCGCGGTCGGCTCGTCGGTTGTAACGATGATGCAGGTCCGCGCCTCGGCCGCCATCGAGCGCACCGTGCGTTCGACGCCGGCACCCATATCCATGATGACCCAGTCATAGCCCTCGGCGAGCGACCGCAAATCCGTGCGCAGCTGCAGCATCTTGCTCGGCGCGATGCTGGCGAGCGAACCGGAGCCCGATCGACCGGCCAGGATATCGAAGCCACCCGCGGCATAGGTCGTCGTCGCCTCGGCCAAGCCGGCCTGGCCGGCCAGGACGGTACCGAGATCACGAGTCGGCGTGATCCCGAGTTGTACGTCGACATTGGCGAGGCCCAGATCGCCATCGAACAACAGCGCCCGCTTGCCGGCGAGCGCCATGGCATGGGACAGCGTGATCGAGAACCAGGTCTTGCCAACCCCACCTTTGCCCGAGGCGACAGCGAGGATGTTGGAGGGCGCGATATGCAGGTCCGACACGGTGGACGGACGTGCGTGCTCGAGCGGAACGATCATGGTCGGTGACCTCTGATGGCCGTTTTAGGGGAAGAAAGTTCGAGTGTTTCATGCGTTGGCGACGGCATCAGCAGCCGGGCGATCGCCGCGGCATCGGCCGGTATTAAGCCGTCGACCACAGCCGAGGTGATGCTGGTCTCGGCGAAGGCCAGGCGACCGGCATCGGCGGCGGCCAACACGCTGCCCAGCCGGTGCACCATATCGAGGCGGGTGACGATCATGCGCCTGACGCCCAGCGCGCAGAACGCCGATGCCTGTTCGACCGCGTCATAGGCATCGCCGCCGGCCGCCATGACCAATACGGGCTCCGCCGACGCGGCCTTGGCCAGCGCCTTTAGCTCGGCCAGATCGTGGCTGGAGTAGGGGTTGACGCCGGCGGTGTCGATCAGGATCCGCTCGCCCGGTGGGCTCGCATCGACCAGGCGGGCAAGCTGCGCCGGGCTGGTCGCCGAGTGCAGGGATAATTTCATCAGCCGCGTGAAGGCGTCGAGCTGTTCGACGGCGCCGGCGCGGATCGAATCGGTGGTCACCACGCGGACCGGTTCGCCGGCGAACAGCGCGCGGGCGGCCAGCTTGGCCGTGCTGACCGTCTTGCCGGCGCCGGGCACGCCGACCAGCATCAACGGTCGCAAGGCGCGACGTTCGGCCAGCGGCTGAAAGCTGAAGACGCTTTGCAGAGCCGCGATCAATGCCCCCTTGGGATCGTCGATACCGGCGGCGAAGCTGGCGTCCAGCAGGCGTTCGAGAAGCCGTGATGGCAAGCCGTGGCCGATGAGCGCCTCATGCACCCGATCGGTCGGATCTTCGGTCGCCAGATCATTGGCAACCGGGACGTTGGGAACCGAGGCACGGGGAACCGAGGCACGGGGAAGCGGGTCGCGGGAGCGCTGGATCTCGGTGGCCGGATCCTGCATGGGGTGATCGGCGCCCAGACCAATATGGTGCAACTCGTCGTCATCGTCGGAATCCGGGTCGTGTTCGGCGTGATCGTCGTTGGCGCGGCCGGGGAAAACCGGGTCGTCGGCAGGCTCGTCGACGGCGGCGACCAGCCGCACACCGCCGCGCCCGGTCTCGGTCGAGACCAGGATTGCGTCGTCGCCCAGTTCCTCACGCAGCTTGCGCATGGCGTCGGCCATGGTGCGAGCGGTGAAGGTCCTCAGCCGCATGATTGTCGGTCCCGCTTTGCCACGTGGCTCAGGCGCCGACGCGGTCGAGTTCGCGCGGCACCGGCACGGCGCTGCCATCTTGTTTGTACAGTTGCAGCTTGTTGCGCAGCGTACGGATCGAGATGCCCAGAATGGTCGCCGCATGCGTCCGGTTGCCCGAACAATGCTGCAACGTATCGAGAATGAGGTCGCGTTCGACATCGGCGACCGTCCGGCCGACCAAACCGCCGGGGGCGCTCGCGGCCGGCGTCGCCGAGGACGTCGTGGCGGTGCCGGCGGGGGCGGCCTCGGCGGACAATCGGCCGCCGGTCAGGATGATCGCGTCGGTATCGATTTCCTCGCCATTGGCCAGCAGGATCGCGCGATGCAGCGTGTTTTCCAGCTCGCGGACATTGCCGCGCCAATGATGCCTGGCCAGCATGTCCCGCGCGTTCTGGGTGAGGCCGCGATGCGGCACGCCGTTGAGATCGGCATATTTCCGGGCGAAGTGATCGGCCAAGGCGTCGATGTCGCGTGGCCGCTCGCGCAGGGCCGGCAGACGCAGGTTCACCACGTTCAGCCGGAAATACAGATCGTCGCGGAACTCGCCGCGGCGGACCTGCTCGTCCAGATCGCGGTTCGAGGTCGCCACCAAACGGATATCGACCTTGATCGGCTGCCCGCCGCCGACCCGGTCGATCTCCCGTTCCTGGATGGCGCGCAGCAGCTTCGCCTGGAGGCGTGGATGCATCTCGCTGATTTCGTCGAGCAGCAGGGTGCCGCTATTGGCTTCCTCGAACTTGCCGATGCGCCGAGCGACGGCACCGGTGAAGGCGCCTTTCTCGTGACCGAACAACTCGGATTCCAACAGATGCTCGGGGATCGCCGCGCAATTGACCGAGATGAAGCTTTGGTTCGCCCGCTTGCTCTTGCGATGGATGTAGCGGGCCATGACCTCCTTGCCGGTGCCTGACTCGCCGGTGATCAGCACGCTGGCATCGGCAGGGGCGACCTGGTCGGCCAGGCGCAGGGTCGATGCCATGATCGGATCGCGGAACACCAGCGCATTGCTTTCGGCGGCGACCGCTTCCAGCACGGCGGCGATCAATTCGGCGTCGGGGGGCAGCGGGATGTATTCCTTGGCGCCGGCCTTGATCGCGCGCACCGCCGCGTCCGCGTTCGTGCCGATGCCGCAGGCGACCAACGGGACGTGGATGCGTTCCTGCTGCAGGCAAGCGATCATTCGACCGACATCGAGCTTGACGTCCATCATGATGAGATCGGCACCCTGACCGGCGCGCAGGGCCGCCAAGGCCCGTTCGATATCATCGACCTGGGCGACTTTGGCGCCGCGGGCGAGGGCGATCTTGCCGGCGGCACTGATGTAGCCCGATAGCGGGCCGACGATGAGGAGACGCATGATCGAGGTTCCCGGGTTGGTTCGTTAGTCGAAGTACCGGACCCGTTGGGCCGGTGGCAGAACGCTGTTGAGGAGAAGTTCGAGGCGGCGAGGGCTGTCCTGCCGGGCCATCGCGGTCGCGGCGAGGATGACGAGATTGCGGTCGAGCGCTTCGCTCTGACTGTTCCGTTCGAGCTTCGCGGCAAGCGGCAGCAAAACCATATTGGCCAGCACCGCGCCGTAGAACGTGGTCAGCAGGGCGATGGCCATGGACGGACCGATCGAGGCTGGGTTGTTGAGGTTGCCCAGCATCTGCACCAGGCCGACCAGGGTCCCGATCAGGCCCATCGCCGGTGCCACCTCGGCGGCCCGGCGCAGCACATCGGCGGCGGATCGGTGGCGTTGCAAGGTGGCGTGCAACTCGGTGCGCAACACCCGTTCGATCTCCTCGGCGGCGACCGTGTCGACGACCAGGGCGATCGCCTTCAGCAGAAAGCCGTCATGGCGCAGTTCCGGCAGGCGGTCTTCCAGCGACAAGGCGCCGCTGCGGCGTGCCTGATCGGCAAGGCCAAGCAAATCATGCGCGGTCTGCCGAGGGTCGCGCGCACCGACGATCAGGGCCGTCGCCACGACCTTGTGGGTGCGGCGGACCTCGGTCAGCGAAAAGCTCACCGTGGTGACCGCGGCGGTACCGCCCAGCACGATCAGGACGGCCGGCAGGTCGATGAACGCGAGCGGCGATCCGCCGGCGAACATCGCGGCCGCCAACAAGCCGAAAGCCGCGAAGAAGCCGAGCAGCGTCGCCATATCGCGACCCGCGCGCGGTCGATACCAATGGCGATCCACCCGGCCTTTGGCAGAGCGATCCAGGCCGGTGCGATCTTGGCCCGTGCGATCTTGGCCCGTGCGATCCAGGCCAGCCCGATCCTGACCCGCGCCGTCCTGGCCGGCGCGGGTCTGGCCGGCACGGCTTTGGGCGGCGCGGTCGATATCCGAAAGATCGGCGAGGCTGGCCATCGCGGTGTCAGTTCCTGTCCGCTTTGACGATTTCCGTCATGGTCACGCCCAGACGGTCGTCCACCACCACGACTTCGCCGCGGGCCACCAACCGGTTGTTCACGTAGATGTCGATGGCCTCGCCGACTTTACGGTCGAGCTCGACGACCGCGCCGCGGCCCAGCTTGAGCAATTGGCTGACTTGCATCGTGGCCTTGCCCAACACCGCCGATACCTGCACCGGGATGTCGTAGACCGCTTCGAGCTCCTTGCCGTTTTGCGGGGTGCGGAAGTCGGTTCCGCCCTGCTTGCCTTCAGCGTCCAGTTCGGACAGCTGCAACAGATCATCGTCATTCATCACACTGTCTCCCGTTGCGCGGTGTCGGCACCCGGCGACGCCGGGTGGTGGGCTGGTCCGGCAAGGCCGGTCGGGTCGGCATCGAGGCCGTGTTCATCGCTGCGCAGGTTCTCGGTCGTCATGGGGTCGAGATCGACATCGACATCGTCGAACAGGCTGCCCTGAAGCTTTTCCAACGGCTTTAGCCTGCGGGAGACGACTGCCTCGATCTCGTGCATCAACCGCTGGCTGTCGCGTTCGGCACCGCCATCCGCCCATTCCAGCCTGCAATCGGCCTCGCCGCAGCGGGGGTCCGACACAATGATCAGCTTGCCGTCGAAACCGGTGCGCTTGGCGATCGCCTGAATGGTCGGCGTCAAGCCTTCCAATTGGCTTTCGGCGCAGCGCACGATGACACGCGGCTCGTCGAGCGCCTGGTTCAGGCAGTTTTCGATCAACGCTTCGATCTCCGCGACCGCGCCCCTGCGCCGCAGCTCGGGGAACAGCTTGCGGATAGCTGAGAGAGCAAATTCGACCGCCTGATGCTCGACCCGCTGCATCGCCTCGCCGTGCCGTCCGGCGAGTTCGCTCAGGCCTTCGACCAACCGCTCGGTCGCGCGCACCATCCGCTCTTCGATACTGGCGCGCGCTTCGCCGACGCCGGCATCGTGGCCTTCGGCGAACCCGATCCGCTTGGCGGCGTCGAGTTCGGCCGCGGAGATCAGCGGTTCGGGCGGCGGTGCCGGCTCGGGCACGATGGCCGATGCGACCTCGAAGGGGGCGTCGGCGGCCGCGTCCATCGCGCGTTCCTCGAGCGGCCGCAAATCCGCTAGTGCCAAGGCGCCCATCCGCTCCGATCCGGGCGCGTCGAAATCGGGTGCGTCGAAGGAGGTGTCGAACAGAAATTTTGCCGGGGCGAGGGACACGTGGGTCATCGTCAATACACCAACTCGTCATCGCCCTTATTGTCGGCCATGACGATCTCGCCCTTGGCGGCGAGTTCCTTGGCCAGGGTAACGAGGGAGGTTTGCGCCTCGTCGACGTCGCGCAGACGCACCGGCCCCATCGCCGCCATGTCCTCGCGCAGGATCTTGGCGGCTCGCTCGGACATATTGCTGAAGAACAACTCCTTCAGCGTGTCCGAAGCACCCTTGAGCGCGATCGGCACCTTGTCCTTCTCGGCATTGCGCAGCAGGACCTGGATACCCATCGGATCGACCTTGCTCAGATCCTCGAAGGTGAACATCAGGCTCTTGATGCGCTCGGCCGAGTTCCGATTGCGCTCTTCCAGGGCGGTGATGAACCGGGACTCGCTGGCGCGGTCCAAATTGTTGAAGATCTCGGCGATCAGTTCATGGGCGTCGCGACGGTTGGTCCGAGCCAGGTTGCTCATGAATTCGGTGCGCAGCGTGCGCTCGACGTCGTCGAGCACCTCCTTGTTGACCGCCTCCATGCGCAACATGCGCATCACGACTTCCATGGCGAAGCCTTCGGGCAGCTGGGCCAGAACCCGCGCCGCATGGTCGGATTTGATCTTGGACAGCACCACCGCGACGGTCTGCGGGTATTCGTTCTTGAGGTAGTTGGCGAGCACCACCTCGTTCACGTTGCCGAGCTTGTCCCACATGGTCCGCCCGGCCGGACCGCGGATCTCGTCCATGATCAGGCTGACGCGATCCTTGGCCAGAACCTTGGACAGCAGCCGTTCGGTGCTTTCATAAGAGCCGACCAGCGAGCCGGTCGCCGAGATCTGCTCGGAAAATTCGATGAAAAGGCGTTCGACCAGCGTGGCGCTGACCGTGCCCAGATTGGCCATGGTCTGGGAGATCTCCTTGATCTCCTCGTCATCCATCAGGCCGAACAGCTTCGCCGCATGCTCGTCGCCGAGGGCCAGCATCAGCATGGCGGCCTTTTCCGGCCCCGACAGGGTGCGGAAATCTTCACGAATGCGGGCGGGAGGTGCCATGTCTCGTCAAGCTCCCTGATACATCCAGCTCCGGAGGATGGCGACGGCCTCTTCCGGATGCTTGTCGACGATTTCACCGATTTTCTTGATGCTGGACGCGCGCACGCGCCCTTCGACCTGACCCAGATCGATCATCGTCTCCTCGGACTCGCCGGTGGTGGCGAGCGCCGTGCCGGTACCGGAGCCGCCGGGGCCGTTGTAGCCAAGCTGGTCCATGCCGCCGGATTGCCCAGCCAACAGCGGGACACCGTTCGGACCCATGCCGCCGATACCGGCCATGCCGAAACCGCCCATCGATTGATCGGTCAGCATGCCGTGATGCGCGCCCCCTTCCTTGGCCGCATCCATGGCGCGCATCACCAGCGGACGGATCACCAGCAGGATGACAAGCACCGCGACGATCGCCAGCACCAGGGTTTCGACGACCCGGAACAGGTCCGCCTTGGTCATGCCCAGCAAGATCGGCGCATCCGGATTGATAGGCTCCTCGATGCCGGTGAACCGCAGATTGACGACCTCGACCGTGTCGCCGCGCTTGGCGTCGAAGCCGATCGCCGAGCGCACCAGCGTCTTCAACTGTTCGATTTCCTCGGGGCTGCGGGGCTGATAGGCGCGCTGCCCGTCGGTGCCGGGGATGTAGAGACCGTCGACCAGCACGGCGACCGAGATGCGGCGCACCATCCCGGATTCGCGCACCTGGCTCTTGGTCGTCTTGGTGATCTCGTAATTGACGGTTTCCTCGGCACGGCTGCTCTTCGCCTTGCCGGCGCCGCCCTGGCCCTGTACCTGCTGGCCCTCGGGCAGATTGGTGGCGACGCTGATCGGCTGGTCGCCCGGATCGGTGTTCTCGTTCTGCTCGTTGACGGTCTGTGTCGAGCGGACGACCTGACCATTCGGATCGTAGCTTTCCGAGTTGGTCGTGACCCGGTCGAAATCCATGTCGGCGTTGACCTCGGCGCGAACCTTGCCGTAACCCAGCGTGCGTTCGAGCATCTCCTCGATCGAGCGGGCGACGCGGTTCTGATAGGCCGTGCGCTTTTCATCGGCGTTGTTGATCGACGCCATCGGGTCGTCGGGCTTGTCGCCGCCGCTGGCCAGCAGATTGCCGCTCTGATCGACGATCGAGATGCGCGACGGGGTAAGGCCGGGGACGGCGGTCGCCACCAGATGCTGAACCGCGGAGATCTGGCCCTTGCTCAACCGATCGGAACCGCGCAGTTTCAGCACGACTGAGGCGCTGGGTTCCTGCTTGTCGCGGCTGAACAGTTCGCGTTGCGGCAGCACCAAATGGACCCTGGCCGCCTGCACCGCGCTGATCGAGCTGATCGTGCGGGCGAGTTCGCCTTCCAGCGCACGGATCTGATTGATGTTCTGCAGAAAATTGGTCGTGCCCAGGCCTTCGGGTTTGTCGAAGATCTCGTAGCCGACCGAGTTGCCGTGCGGGATGCCGGCTTCCGCCATCATGATCCGCAGCCGCGCCACCTGATCGCTCGGCACCATGATCTGCGTGCCGTCGCCCTTCAGCTGATAGGGAATGTTCATGCCCTCGAGCTTCTGAACGACCTCGGCGCTGTCCTTCATCTCAAGCTCGGAATACAGCAGCCCCAGAGACGGCGTGGTGAGGCGGGTGGTCAGGAAGATGAAGAAGGCCACGAGCACCAGCAGGACGCCGCCGATCGCGGCAAGCCGCATCGGTCCCAACTTTTGCATCGTTTGGATGAAACCACCCACTGCTGCATCACTCCGTTGGCGACCGTATCGGTCGCGTTGAAGCCGCCGGGTGCCCCGCGAGGCAGTCCCGTCGAACAGCGTCAGGGTAGGGACGTCTCGGTGAAGAAGTGGTTAACCCCCCGGCAGATTTTGCCTAGTGCGCACGCCCGATCGGCAAAAATTGCCTGGCGATCGACGCATCGACTCGGCCATGGGAAAACGCCGGCGCTTGTCCGTGCGAAAGACCAATAGATATTGGGGTCAGTGAAGTTGGAGTTGGGCGACGCCGGAGTCAGTCGAATTTGGTCGGACTGCGATAATCCTGCAGGCGCGTCGCGCGAAGGCCCGGTACGCCATGACTTTCGATCAGCCGCTGCCAGGACAGGAACTCCTCCATCGACAGCTTATAGCGCCGGCAGGCATCCTCGATACTGATCAGGCCGGCGCGGACGCCGGCGACGACTTCGGCTTTGCGGCGGATGACCCACCGCTTGGTGTTCGGCGGCGGCAGGTCGCCCAGGGTGATGGGCGAGCCGACGCGCGGATAGCCTTGCTCATCGCCCAAAGCATGACGCGTGGGCGGTAGGCGTTGCGAGTATTTTTCCGGCGCTTGTCTCATAATCTGGAGTGTTACAGCCCCTCACTTAATAAACCGCTAAAAGTGCGATGGCGGTCCCGCGTGCGCGGGACGTGGTGGGCTAGGCGACAATTGGGGGAGCGTTTAACAAAGTGTTAAGGGCCCATATGATTTGATAGACTTTGTCTGAACCGGGAGCGTTATTGAGCGATGAAGATCGAGAACAACCGTCCGATCCGTTCCTCGCAGCCTCGCGGCGGCGGGAAATCGACGGCATCGGGTGACTTCGCCGCTTCTTTCGCGTCGGAGACGTCGGCGGCACCACTGGCCTCGGCGCCGATCACATCCGGTGTCGATGCCTTGTTCGCGTTGCAGGAGCTCCCGGACGCCACCGCCGAAAGGCGCCGCGCCACCGCGCGCGGCAGTCAAATTCTCGATCGGTTGGAAGACCTGAAGATGGGGCTGCTCACCGGCACCATGAGCAGCGCCAAGCTGACCGATCTCATGACCCTCGCACGGACCCAATCGCAGACGATCACGGATCCCGAATTGCGCGACCTTCTCGGGGAAATCGAGGTGCGTGCCGCGGTGGAACTGGCCAAACTTGACCAGCAGCAACAGGGTTAGGCGCCGCATCGGTCGCCCTATCGGCTTCCGGCCCGGTCGGCTTGGTCGCAGGACGGTCTCGTCGCCATTCCATAACATGTTGAAAGAAAAGGTTTTCCTCCGCGACTTGGATGGAATTCGGAGCCCGCTGACGACAATCGGTCAAAGGGCGTTTCGCGGACTTGCTCCGGAGGGAACCGATTCATATACTCCGGCGCGTTTTTAAAGAGGGTTTGGTTCACGGAGTACGTGATGCGGCCTACACTTCCGCCTGATTATCGACCGTCGGAAGACGAAGACTTCATGAGCCCGCTGCAACAGGAATATTTTCGGCGTAAGCTGCTGAAATGGCGCGCCGAACTTTTGGCGGAGTCGACTGGAACACTGCAGCACCTGAAGGATGAGAGCCTGTCGGAGCCCGATATCACGGATCGGGCGAGCCTGGAGACCGATCGGTTTACCGAGTTGCGGACGCGGGATCGCGAACGCAAGCTGATTTCCAAGATCGACGCGGCGATCCAACGGATCGAAAGCGGTACCTACGGCTATTGCGAGGAAACCGACGAGCCGATTGGCGTGCGGCGCCTGGAGGCTCGGCCGATCGCCACGCTCAGCCTGGAGGCGCAGGAGCGGCACGAGAAGCTGGAGCGCCTTCATCGCGAGGATTAAGCACCTCTTATGATCTAGGGCGTGTCAGCGACCGTGCCGGGTATCCGGCACGGTCGTTTGTTTTTTAGCCACGGGAAATCCGCCGCGCGACTCGCCGCCACCGAACCTTACCCGGCAAATTTTTCCTAGTTGGGCGGTTCGGGGGCCCCGTTTCAACCATCTCTTAATCAACCCCGCCTAAGGTTAACGACAACGAGACCTAGGCGGGGCAGCGCTCCGCATCCATGACATCGTGCCGCTTTCAACGCGGCATCGGGGGCTGATCGAGATGACCGACGGGATAATGGACGATGGCATGATCCCCGGGCGCCGCTCGAAGATGAGCGGTAAAAAGCTCGTGCTGTTTATCGTGCTGCCGCTTCTGCTGCTGATGGGGACCGCGGCCGGTCTGTATTTCACCGGGACCATCAACAAGCTGATGGGCGGTGCCAAGGAAGCCGGTCACGAAGAACATGCCGCCGAGGCGCCGGCTGCCGCGGCACCGGCCCACGGGGCGGCCGAAGGCGGTAAAAAGGGCGAGGGCAAGGAGACGCCATTCTTCGACCTGCCGGATATGCTGGTCAATCTCAATACCGGCAATCGCAAGACCAGCTTCCTCAAGATCAGCGTCAGCCTGGAACTCGCCAAGGCGGAGGATGCCCCCCGCCTCCAATCGCTGATGCCGCGCGTCATCGATACCTTCCAAACCTATCTGCGCGAGCTTCGCGTGGAGGATCTGCGCGGGTCGGCCGGTCTCTACCGGCTGCGCGAGGAACTCCTCAGCCGGGTCAACGCCGCGGTGGCCCCGGCCAAGGTCAATGACGTGCTGTTCCGCGAGATGCTCATCCAATAACGCCTAGCCGACCCATCCGAACCTGGTCGATCCGACCGGGATCAGGGGATTACGCCTAACTCTCGATAACGCCCACCGGAGCGATGGTACACCTCATGGCCGATACGCCGGAAAACGAGCTCGACGAAGACCAGATGGCTGCCGAATGGGCGGCGATGGCTGGGGACGATACGGCCGATGCCGGCATGGACGACATGTCGGGCGGGATGGACTCGACCTCGACCCGTGTCCTGAACCAGAACGAAATCGACAGCCTGCTGGGCTTTTCCGACGTCAATGCGGGCGATCAGGATACCTCGGGCATCCGCGCGATCATCGACAGCGCGCTCGTCTCGTACGAGCGCCTGCCGATGCTCGAGATCATCTTCGACCGCCTGGTCAGGATGATGTCGACCAGCCTGCGCAACTTTACCTCCGACAATGTCGAGGTGTCGCTCGACAGCATCACCTCGACTCGGTTCGGCGATTATCTGAACTCGATCCCGCTGCCGGCGATGCTCAGCGTCTTCAAGGCGGAGGAATGGGACAATTTCGGCCTGCTGACGGTCGACAGCGCTTTGATCTACTCGATCGTCGACGTGTTGCTGGGTGGCCGACGCGGCACCGCCGCGATGCGCATCGAGGGGCGGCCCTATACCACGATCGAACGCAACCTCGTCGAGCGCATGGTCAATGTCGTGCTGGCCGACCTCTCGGCCGCTTTCGATCCCTTGAGCCCCGTCGACTTCCGCTTCGAGCGGCTGGAGATCAACCCGCGTTTCGCGACCATCGCCCGGCCGGCCAATGCCGCCATCGTGGCGCGGTTGCGCATTGACATGGAAGATCGCGGCGGCCGTCTCGAACTGCTCTTCCCGAACGCGACGCTGGAGCCGGTCCGCGAACTGCTGCTGCAGATGTTCATGGGCGAAAAATTCGGCCGCGATTCAATCTGGGAAAGCCATCTGGCCGGCGAGCTGTGGCACACCAACGTGCAGATCCGCGCCGTGCTGGATACCTTCGAACTCAGCCTCAAGGATGTCTTGAATTGGGAGGTCGGCACGCGCTTGCCGCTGAACGCGCTGCCGACATCGGATATCAGCCTGCTCTGCGGCGATTTGCCGATGTTCTCCGGCAAGATGGGGCGCAAGGGCGGCAACATCGCCGTGCGCATCGACGAAAAACTCGAAAAGAACCGGGAGCGCTGAACCAATGATCATGTCACTGGTCATGGATGGCTCTATCGCGGCGTTGTTGGTCGCGACGATCATCTATGCGGGGATCCTCAATCACCGCCTGGCCGGCCTCAGGGCCGACAGCACCCGGTTGCGCGGGATGATACGCGGATTGCAGGATGCATCGGCCCAGGCCGAGAGCGCCGTCGCCGATATGAAGGCGGCCGCTGCCGATAGCGGGCAGCAGTTGCAGGAAACGATCGAGCGCGCGGTCACGCTGAAGGCCGATCTCGGCTATCTCAACGATCGCGCCTCCGGTATCGCCGACCGCCTGGAAACGGGGATCCGCGCGGGCCGCGATCCGCGTGTCGAGCTGGACGAGATGACCGGCGACAAATCCGCCTCCTCCGGGCGGCGGACGCGTACCGACGCGGAGTCGCCCATGCGGCCGCGAGACCAGCGGGCTGAGGCGACGACATCACCGAGATCCGGCGCCAGGTCGGCCTCGCGCGGCGAACGGCCGGGGCCCGGCCTCGCCTTTCTGCTGCAGCAGGCGGCGGAGGAGGCCGATGCGGTTCCGTCTCGTCCGTCAGTCGCCACCACGGCGGAGCAGGATGCCGCGGATCTGCCGCCGTCGCGGTCTCGAACCCGGAATCCCTCGCGTTCCGAGCAGGAATTGCTCGACGCTCTGACTGGGCGGCGCTGAATCATGCGCCAGGTGATCGTACCCGCCGTCATCTTCGGCATGGCGATGTTGCTGACTGTGAAGCTGGGCGATGCCTGGCAGCATGCCGGCGAGGCTTTCGCCCAAAGTAAGCCGACGCCCCCCGCCGCCGCTCCGTCGGCGAGCAATACGCCCGCCGCCGCGACGCCGAGCCCCGCCACGACGCCCAGCCTTGCCGCGACACCGGCCACCCCCGCGGGCAATGGCAAACCATCCGGCGCCCCGGTATCGGCTGCCTTGGCCGAAGCCGATCCGGCGGCGACCGATGGACGGGCCGGCAAACCCAAGCGAAACGCCTCGTTCTCCCCAGCCGAGGTCGAGATCCTGCAGGCCCTGTCGGAGCGTCGGGCGACGCTCGACCGGCAGACCGAGGAGCTTGACCGTCGCCAGGGGCTGTTGCGCGCGGCCGAGCAGCGCGTCGACGAGAAGATCGCCAAGCTGCAAAGCATCCAGCAGACGATCGATGGCCTGCTGAAGAAATACGACCAGCAGGAAGACACCAAGATCACCAGCCTGGTGCACATCTATGAGTCGATGAAGCCAAAAGACGCGGCGCGCATCTTCGAGCAGCTCGATATGCCGGTGTTGATGGAGGTCCTCGAGCGGATGAAGGATCTGAAGACAGCGCCGATTCTCGCCAGCATGGATCCGACCAAGGCACGGACGGTGACCATCGCGCTGGCTGAGCGGCGTCAGCTGCCGACAGTAAATCAATAACTACAGATACAGTACATCAACAAAAATCCACGATTAAGTCCATGTTAACCGTTTTGGGGCTTAATCACCAATACTTATAGGCGGGTCTTATCTGATTTAGGCTCGCCGGCCAGCTAGGAGAGTTCGATGGCCGTCGATATGAAAATGAACATTCTGATCGTCGATGACTACAAGACGATGTTGCGCATTATCCGGAACTTGTTGAAGCAGCTCGGTTTCGACAATGTCGAGGAAGCGACCGATGGCAGCACAGCACTCGGCAAGCTGCGTGATGGCAGCTACGGGTTGGTGATTTCCGACTGGAATATGGAGCCCATGACCGGGCTGCAGCTCCTGAAGGAAGTGCGCGCCGACGGCAAGCTGAAGCCGATCCCCTTCATCATGATCACGGCCGAAAGCAAGACCGAGAACGTGGTCGCTGCCAAGGCCGCCGGCGTCAGCAATTATATCGTGAAGCCGTTCAACGCTGCGACGCTGAAGCAGAAGATCAGTTCCGTCATCGGCGATTTCTAAGGAGGTCGGGACCATGAGCTTCCAGAAATCCGATGACGATCTGGCCTCTCGCCTCGAGCATTTGCGCGAGGGGCGTCCGACCGTGAAGTCCGCAGATGTGGCGTCGGCCGTCGAGGAAGTGGTCGGCAGCTTGTCGGGTGCCATCTCGGCCGTCGACATGAAGCTCTATCACGAGTTGGGCGCGCTGGCGGAATACATCCAGGCGGCCAAGCTGGAGATCGCGGCGCTGCGTCCGGACGATATCCGGGAGCAGCATATCCCGATGGCGACCGACGAACTCGACGCGGTCGTGGAAGCGACCGCGAAGGCGACGGGCGAGATCCTCGACACGGCCGAGCAACTCGAAGCCCTGGGCGGCACGCTCGCTCCCGAGATCGGCGTTCAGATCACCGACGCCGTCACGCGGATCTTCGAAGCGTGTAACTTTCAGGACGTCACCGGCCAGCGGATCACCAAGGTCGTGAAGACCCTGAAGCACATCGAGATCAAGATCGGTGACCTGCTCGGTGCCTTCGGTGACGGCATCAAGGCGGAGCGCGCGCCCGTCGCCGCCGAGCCGGAGCCGATCGACATCAACGACGAGTCCAAGCTGCTGAATGGCCCGCAGCTGACGGCCTCCGCGAACAATCAGAGCGACATCGACGCGATTCTAGCCGGCCTGGCATAAGCGCGCGCATCGGGGATGGCCATGATCGACCTCGATCCGCCAAACCCGATCGGGCAGGCCGCCTACGCCGCGACCCTCTCGACCTATCTCAGCCTGTTCCTGCTGTTGCTGGGTTTCTTCATCTTGCTGCAGGCACAAACCAATGCCAGCCGGCAGCACGACCTCATGCAGCGGGCAGCGTCGGCGCCATCGCCGGTTGTCTCAGCCAGGCCGATCGTATCGACAGGCTCAATCGTATCGACTGGCTCAATCGTATCGACAGGCCCAATCGCATCGACAGGACCGGCCGGCATCATACCGTCATCGAACGATCCATTGTCACCCCAGGCGTTCGCCGAGGCTGCCCGGGAGCTGATGACCGCTACCTTGCCGCTGGTCGATGGTGCGACGGCCGACTCGGATGATCTGCTGGCGATCACCATCCCCGCCGGGGCGTTGGTCGGTGCGGGCGGTACCAAGCCGCGGGCCGAGCTGGCGCCGTTCATCGATCGCCTCGCGGTCCTGCTGCAACGCCGACCGCCCGGCCAGCTTTTCGAGTTCGTCTATCGGACGGGTGACAAGAACGCGCAATCGATCTCGCGCGCGGCCGCCTTCGCGGCGGCGCTCAGCGCGCGGGGATGTCCGACCGACGCGCTCTCGATCGGCGTCGAGCCAGCGCTCGGCGATCGGATCCATCTGGCGTTTCGGATGGCCCAGGCCATCGCACCGCGCGCGCCGGTGCCGATGCCGTCGCTTCCCGAGGAGCCGACCCCCGTCGGCGTACAGGGAGCGGGCCAATGACGGCCGATCTTGACCTCGTTGGGCTGTCGGCACCGATCCGGCCTCGCGCCTCCGCCAATCCGCTGTGGATGCTGTCCTTCGTCGACTTGATCTCGCTGCTCGTCGCTTTTTTCATGCTGTTGTTCGCGCTGTCCGGCCGCTCGCCGGAGGAGTGGCAGCAGGTCGCGGCACCGATCGCCGCCTATTGGCATGGCGACGCGGCGCTTACCAGTCCCGACTTGGCACCTGCGCCGGCGCGTCCGACAGTGTCGCGGAATTTCGGGCTTCGCTATGTGGCGATGCTGGTCCAAGGCTGGCAAACGGCTGACCCGGTACTGGCTCAGTTGCAGCTCACGGTGGGAGATGATCGGCTTAGGCTGGAATTGCCGCCGGATCTCGTGTCCGAGCTGGCGAGCGGGCAGGGCAATGCCGTGGCCGGCTCCGCTCAAGCGATGTTGGGCCATATCGGCTCGCAGCTGAGCGCGCTCGGCAATCCGGTCGATGTGGTGGTGACCGGGATCGGCAGTCCCGACCAGGCGGAAGCCTGGAGCGATGCCATCGCTTTGGCGCAGAGCGTCGCAGAGGATCTCGCAACCGCCGGCTTGCGGCCGGCGGCGAGCGGTGCGACCCTGGATCCAATGCCGGGTGCCACCCGCCGCATAGATCTTGTCATCCGCGAGGCCGAAGGACTGCACTGATGCGGGGCCTGCCGATCTTGGTATTGGCGTTCCTCCTGGCCCTGCCGATGGCCCAGGCGAGCGCCGCCGCGTCCAACACGCCGACGGCGGCTTCGGCGCGACAGCCGCTGGTCGCCCGCGCCGGACTCCATGAGGGCTTCGGCCGTCTCGCGATCGATGTGGCCGAGGGCGGTCCGGACTCGAGCTCGATCCAAGCATCTGTCGAGCAGAACCAGTTGACCATCCGCTTCGCAGCACCGGTCTCGGGCTCGGTCGCCTCGCTGCAGCGGACGCTAAGCCCCTATATCACCGACTTGGCGATCGGTCCGGATGGGCTCAGCCTCAGCGGTACGCTGCGCCGGCCGGTCGCCTTGCAGCAGAAATCCTATTCGCCGAAGACTTTCGTGCTCGACCTGATCGACCAGCCGGACGTGGCGAGCAATGCGTCCCCGACCGTTAAAAACGCCAAACCCGCCACTGAGGCGGAACCGGCCCAACCGGCGTCCGCCAAGACGGCGCCGATACCCAAACCGGCGACGCCGTTGACCGCTCGGCTGGCGCATCATGCCGGCTTCGACCGGCTGGTCATCGATGGTGCCAAACCCGTGACGATCGGCGAGGCGGGCGGGGCCGCGGTGATGCGGTTCGCGAAGCCGGTGGCGATCGATCTGGCGGCGCTCGGCAAATTGGCACCAACTGATGCCGGTGGGCCCAGCCTGTCCGAGGACGGCCAGACGCTGACCTTGCCGTTGCCGGCGGACCGGCGGTTGCGCCCCAGCCAGGCCGGCCGCCAGGTGGTCCTCGATCTGCTGGCGCCCGATCCCAAGCTGGCTGCCCAAGCCGCCGCGCAGGCAGCTGCCGCCAAAGCCGCGGCGACAGCGGCGGCGGCGGAAAAGAGTGCCCCCGTCGCTAAGCCGGTGGTGTCCCAGTCGACGGCTGCCGCCTTGCCGGTCCGGGTGCTGCCGATCGATGGCGGGGCGGGGGTATCGCTGCGCTTCGAATGGAACGATCCGGTCGCGGCGGCGGTGTTTCGCCGCAAGGGAAAATTATGGATCGCCTTCGACGCGCCGGCCAAACCGGTCATCGATCCGCTGAGCCCGGCGGCCCGCGCGGTGCTGTCGACCATCTTGCCGATCGATCAGTCGGCCGCGACGCTGCTGCGTTTGGAGGCCGCCGCCGGGGTCAATCCATCGGTCCGCCGCTCCGGCACCGTCTGGATCATCGATCTCAGGGTACAGCCCCTGAAGCCCGACGCCCCGATCGAGCCGAAAATCGGCCCGGGCACGCCCGCCACCGCCGTATCATTTCCGGCGCTCGATCCGTCCTCGCCGATATCCGTGATCGACCCCGATGTCGGCGATACGCTGTTCATCGTGACGCTGCCGCAGCTGGGCCAGGGCATCGACGCCGATCTGGGTTTTGTCGATTTCGAGACCCTGGCGAGCGTCCAGGGGCTGGCGTTTCGGCCGAACTCCGAACTGGTCACGATCCGATCACGCCCGCGTTTCGTCGAGGTAACGGCGGCGGGCGGCCTGACGGTCTCGCCGCCGGGCGATCGCAATCCGACCCTCGCCTCCATGACCGGTACCGCGCCGAGCGTCGATAAAGGGCCACCCAGATTATTCGCGTTCGATGCGTGGCGCGGCCCCGCCGGTGTCGATTTTTCCAAGCAGCGCCAGACACTGCAGCAGGCGGTCGTCGACGTGCCGGCCGCGGATCGCGGTCCGGCGCGACTGGCGCTCGCCCGGTTCTATTTCGCCAATGGCATGGGCCCCGAGGCATTGGGCGTGCTGCATGCGATCGAACACGATACGCCGGCGCTGGCGACGACAGCCGACTTCCACGCCATGCGCGGCGCGTCGGAACTGTTGGTCGGCGATCGGGACGCGGCGCAAACCGATCTTGCCGATGCCGCGCTGGACAATGACCGCGACGCATCCCTCTGGCGCGGTGCCGTGGCGCTCGCGAAGGGGGATTTTCCGGCGGCCGCCAAGAACTTCGCCGATGGCAATTCAGCCCTTGCGACATATCCGAAGCCGGTTCGCCATCGCCTGACCTTGGATGCGGCCGAAGCCAGCCTGCAGGCCGGCGATATCAAGGTGGTGGAACCCCTGCTGGCCTCGGTGCTGCGTGAGGCGCCGATGGCGGGCGACCTCGCGCGGGCGAGATATCTCGAAGGGTTGCGCCTGGAAAAGGCCGGCGACCACGATCGCGCGGTGAAGACCTGGGCCGAGGTCTCGGCGAGTGACGACGGCCCCAGCCGGGCCCGTTCCACCTATGCGTCGATCCTCGATCGGCTCGCATCCGGCAAGCTCGATCGGGTCGATGCGATCGATCAGTTGCAGCGCTTGCGCTTCGCCTGGCGCGGCGATGATTTCGAGGTGACCGTGCTGCGCAAATTGGCCCAGCTGCAGGTCGATGACTCGGATTATCGCGGCGGCTTCCGCAGTTTCCGCACCTTGCTCGAAACCTATCCCGATCAGGCACCGGCAAAGGGCGCCGCGGAGGAGATGCAGGCCGATTTCGTCGGGCTGTTCCTCGGCAAATCCGCCGAGAACGTGGCACCGCTGAAGGCGCTCGCGGTCTATGACGAATTCCGCGAGCTGATGCCGGCCGATGAGCGTGGCCAGGAGATCACCCGCAAGCTGATCGATCGGCTGGTCTCGGTCGACCTGCTCGACCGGGCGGCGACGCTGCTCGACGATCAGGCGCGCAATCATCTGCAAGGCTTGGAACAGGCGCGGGTGGCAGCTCGGCTGGCGCTGGTCCGGTTGCTCGATCACAAACCCGATGACGCCCTGAAGGCGCTCGACATCCCGGTGATACAGGATTTGGGACCGGATCTGAACCGTCAGCGGCGCGAGTTGCGCGCCCGCGCGCTCGCCGAACTCGGCCGGACCGATGATGCGCTGAAGCTGCTGGTGGGCGACGCGTCGGTCGATGCGGACCGTCTCAGGTCGGATATCTATTGGCATACCCAGAATTGGGCGGCGGCGGCGGTTCTGCTGCAAACCTCGGTCAAGGTACTGTTGGCGGACGGCACGCTCGATCCTGAGTCCGAAAAGGCGGTGTTGAACGCCGCGACCGCTTTGGCGCTGGCCGATGACCGGGCGGGGCTCGAGACCTGGCGGCAGAAATACAGCGCCATCATGGACAAGACCCCGGACCGCGACGCCTTCCGCGTCGTCGCCGGCGATCCCGGCGACGACGTGGTCAGCTTCCGCAACCTTGCCTCCAAGGTCGCGCAAGTGGGCGAACTGCAAAGCTTCATGACCGCCTACCGGCAGCGCCTGGCGAGCGACAAGCTCAGCGCTATCAATTAGAGGGACCGACGCGGGTAAACTAACGAACCAGCACCTGGGATCGAGCCATGAACCGACATGAACGGCGGAAGGCCGAGAGTGTAGCGAAGATCCCCAAAGCAGATGGGCCACCCACGCCCTGTCTGGCATGCGGCATCAACTTCCCGTCGCAGCGTCGCTTTCGGGAGCATGTGTCAAGAGACCACCACATCCCCGACGGCCACCTCATCTACGATTTCGACAGAGTGCTTTATGACGTGACCGAGATCGATACGGTGGCGCTCCTGAATGCGCCCAAGTTTGGTCCCTTCCTCATCCCGTTGGATGAGAGGACGATGTGGGGTCTGTCGATGGCCCAGATCCATGAAGGCCGCCTGGAAACCATGACCCCAATGGAGCTTCGACGGCCGGTCTTGGCAGTCGATCATTCCTCTCTCGGATATGTGCGGTTCATCGACGGGCATCACCGGATGACCAAGCTGCACCGCCTCGGAAGCCGGGAAGTCGAGGCCTATGTCGTCCCTGAAGGCGAGGTGGAGCCCTTTATCCAGCGAAGACGTCCCAACCCGTAACCCCGGGCCTGGGCAAGCGCGGCAGGTCCCAGACGGTCTAAAGCGTGCCGAAGCTCTGCACCAAGGAGCCGGCGACCATGTACCAGCCGTCGATCAGCACGAAGAAGATCAGCTTGAAGGGCAGGGAGATGACGTTCGGCGGCAAGCTTACGATACCCATCGACATGATCAGCGACGCCACCACCATGTCGATGACCAGGAACGGCAGGTACAGCAGAAAGCCGATCTCGAAAGCGCGTCGCAGCTCGCTGATCATGAAGGCCGGCACCAGCGCCCGCAGCGGCACGTCAGCCACGGTGGCGGCTTCCGGCAGCTTCGCCATGTCCATGAACAGCTTCAGATCCTGCGGCCGGACATGGTCGGTCATGAATTTGTGCACCGGCGCCACCGTGCGCAGCACCGCGTCGGTTTCGTTGATCTGTTCGGCGATCAGCGGTTCGATGCCGTCGTGATAGGCCTGCTCCAAGGTCGGTGCCATGACGAACCCGGATAGGAACAGCGCCAGGCTCAGCAGCACCACGTTGGGCGGCGTCTGCTGGATGCCGAGAGCGCTGCGCAGGAACGACAGCACGATGATGATGCGCGTGAAGGACGTCACCGTGACCAGGATGCCGGGCACCAGGCTGAGGATCGTAGTAAGTGCGACCAACTGGACGATCCGCCCGGTCGACGAGCCGCCATCGCCGAGATCGAGCGTCACGGTCTGAGCCAAGGCCGGTGCTGCCAGCGACAGGGTGGCGAGGAGGGCCGCGGCCGCGAACAGAAACGCCGTGTTGACAGGGGTGTGGGCGAACCTGGTCATGAGGCCCCGCCGGCAAGGTGCGCGGCGAAGCTGGTATTCGGATCGGCGGGATCGGCCGGGATGCCCCGCTCGATCACGACATCCTGACCGGGCCCCAGCAGAACCAGGTGCTCGACCCCGTCGCGGCGCAGCAGCACCAACCGGCGCTTGGCGTCGATCGACGTGACTTCGACGATGCTGAGCCGGCGTGTGGCGCCGCGGCGGACCAGCATACCGCCACCCGCGTAACGCCGCGCCAGCCAGGCGCAGGCGGCGATCAAGGCGACGACAAAGGCCAGCGCCAAAAGAAACCGCGCATAGCTATCCATGCCCAAAGCTAGACACCTTTTGTTGATTGGCCGGCCGTTGATTGGCCGACTGTTGATTGGCCGACTGTTGAAGCGCCGGCGGATGGGATTTCCGGGACGGGGCCGGCATGGCGGCGCAGCGCGGCCGCGAGGTCGGTCATGGCCCCAAGCAAATCCTCCAGATCTTCCGTCGACCGGCCGGGCAGCGATTCGGCGATTTGGCAGATCCGGGCGATGTCGTCCGTTAGTCCGTCAAGTTGTGGGCCTGGGCCATCAAGCGGGGGCTGGTCCCCACCGATCAGCGCATGCGCGGTGGCGATCCGCCGCCGGATATGGGTGATTCGGTGGTCGAGTTCCTCCATTTGACGGGAAGGCTCGGTCATGGCGCCGAGGCCGCGGCGTTTTCGAAGCTTGCGAGTTCCGCGCGGTAGACATGCGACAGGATCTCGGCGACCGCCGCGAAGGCGACGAGCGGGATCTCGGCGCCGAGCTCCAAGGCCTCCAGGATTTCGACCAGATCGGCGTCCTCACGTACTTTGACGCCATGCTGAAAGGCGATCTCGACGATCTGCTCGGCCAAGGCGCCTCGGCCGGTCGCGATGATCGTCGGAATATCCGGTTTCGCCGGATCGAAGGCGAGGGCTACGGCTTTCTCGTCCATCTGCCAATCCATCGGTTGTTCGCCGCCGTGAACGCGCTGCGACGCCCGAACCATGGGCCGATATGGTTAACAAATGCTTCGTGGCGGTCGACGGGGCGATGTTTCATGGAAAATCGCGGGGGACGTTAAGACGGCCTTAACCGCTTTCCGGGCCATATGTAACGACCCGGCAAAAATTGCCGTGGCTGAATTCCGCGAAGGTCAAGGCGCTTCGCGGTTGATCGATCGCGGCAAAAGGATCGTCCGGCAATGACCATCAGTCTTTCGCAAGCCACTTCCGCTTATGCGCATGCCCTGAAGAGCACCGCTTTGACGCAGCCGGACGCGACGACGGCGACGCCGACCGGCGGTGGCAGCTTCGCCGACCTGGTCAAATCGTCGCTGACCGATGCGATCGACGCGCAGCACCAGGGTGAGCAATTGAGCATGAAGGCCGCGACCGGCAAGGCGGACCTGACCCAGGTCGTCACCGCCGTTACCAATGCCGAGGTGACCCTGCAAACCGTCGTCGCCGTCCGCGACAAGGTCGTTACCGCCTACCAGGACATCCTGCGCATGGCGATCTGACGCACGCAGCCCAGGGCTTTCGTGATGAATTCGGGGCTTTCGCGATGAATTCGAGGCTTTCGCGATGAATGCGGATACGGTTCTCGACCTGGCGCGGGAGACGATCTTCGTCACCCTGAAGCTGGGAGCGCCCTGTATGCTGCTCGCTCTCGGTATCGGTCTGGTCGTGTCGTTGTTCCAGGCGCTGACCCAAATTCAGGAGCAGACGCTGACCTTCGTGCCAAAGATCGTGGTCATCTTCCTGTCGCTGATCGTGCTGCTGCCCTTCATGTTGACCACCTTGCAGACCTTTACCCAGGGGTTGGCCGACCGCATCATCAGCGGCAACTGAGGGTACCGATGCTGGCCCAACTGATCCCGGCCAACCTGTTCGCGGCGTTTCTGGTGTTTTCCCGCATCGGCACCGCGATGAGTTTCCTGCCCGGTTTCAGCGATCTTTACGTGCCGACCCGCGTTCGCCTGGTCATGGCCCTGGCGATCACCGTATTGCTGACACCGGTGCTGAGTTCGACCGGTGGCGGGCTGCCGGCGCTGCCGACCCAGCCGATGCAGGTCTTCCTGCTGGTCGGCGGCGAGATCGTCGTCGGTCTGTTCCTGGGATTGATCTCCCGCATCCTGATGGCGGCTCTGGAGACCGCCGGCATGATCATTTCCCTGAACATGAACCTGTCGAACGCGTTGATCTTCAACCCGGCCCAGCAGACCCAGGAATCGCTGGCCGGAAGTTTGATGGCGTTGATCGGCGTTACCCTGCTGTTCGTGACCGATCTGCATCATCTGATGTTGAGCGCCCTGGTCGACAGCTATTCGCTGTTCCGCCCGGGCATGGCGTTGCCGATGGCGGACATGTCGCGGGCGATCGCCATGATGGTGGGGCGCAGCTTCACCATCGCAATTGAATTGGCCGCCCCCTTCATGATCATCGGGGTCGCCTTCTACGCCGTGGCCGGATTGCTATCCCGGCTGATGCCGCAACTGCAGATCTTTTTTGTGGCGTTACCGCTTCAAATCATGGGGGGATTCGCGATGCTGACCATGACCTTGTCGGCCATCATGCTGTGGTATCTGAAGACCTTTCAGGATGTCTTTCTCAGCTTGGCGCGGCCATGACCGTTGGCGCCGGACAGCGGACCTTGCTAGACTCGGACAAGGCGCCCGACTCCGGGTCGGGCTATATCGCGAGGGCGCCGATGCCATCCGTGCACCAGAGCTCCGCCATCCCCCAAACCGCCTCTCGGGCCGCCGGGACAACCGACACCGCGGCCGGACCGGCCGGTCGTTCGGCGGGGTTGCTGAACCGCGTTCTATCGGCCCCCCATGCGGCGTTGGCCGGGGTAGGGGGCGTCACCGCGCTGGCGGCGATCGGTCTCGGCGTTCTCGTGATCGCCCCGCCGACGGATCCCGTCATCTTTCGATCGACCGCCTTGGCCATCGTCGCGGCGCTGGCGGCGCTGTCCTGCCTGGCCACCCTTGGCACGGTCTATCTCGGTCGGCACGCCAAACACGATGTCCTGCTGGGCGACGCGTTGGACGCTGTTTCGACGGCCCATTTCATCCTCGGCCCGGATCAGCGGGCGCTCTACGCCAACGCCGCTTGCGCCGCGCTGAGCCCGAAGGGCAAGCCGCCCTTGCAGGCGTTGCGCGAAGCCGCCGCAGATGACGAAGCGGCGGTAAGCGCGATCGATCGTCTGGCGGCATTGGGGGCGGCCGGCAGCTCCGGTGGCGAAGTCGTGCGGCTCGTCATGCCCGCCGGCATGCCCGGTCATGTCCCGACGTGGTTTCAGATCAGGGTGCAGCCCTTGGCCGACCGGCCGGGCGCCGTGCTCTGGATCCTCGATGACGTCACCGCCCAGTACCAGATGCGCCAGGTGATCGACGGCGAGAAGGTGCAGCTGTTCGATTTCATCGATAAGGCACCGATCGGCCTCTATTCGATCGACGATACCGGCCGCTTCCTTTTGGCCAACCAAACGCTGGCCGATTGGCTTGGGACCACCGCGGAAAGCCTGGTCAATGACGGCGCGCTCCTGCAGGATTTCCTGCTGTCCGATCAGCCGGCGAGCCGTCAGGCCTTCGATCCCTACGCGCCGGCCGAAGGGCTGGAAGTGATTCTGAGCGGCCGGCAGGGTAGGGTGCTGAACGCCTCGATCAGCCAAACGGTCGAGCCGCGCGGCGACAGTCTCAGCACCCGGTCGGTGATCCGCGACTTGGCGCCCGAGCGGGTCTGGGAAGAGGCGCTGCGTTTGTCGCGGCAACGGTTTCAGCGGTTCTTCGAGATCGCACCGGTCGGCATCGCCCTGGTCGATGTCAATGGCCGGCTGAAGGAGACCAACCGCGCGCTCGACATGCTGCTGGATGACGGCCGCGGTCGGCTGCAGGGCCATGACCTGTTCGAGTTCATCAATGCCGATTTCCAGAGCGAGATCACCACGCGCCTGGACCTCGTGGCACGCGGCGAGGTCGTCGCCCGGCCGCTCGAGATCCGCATCAAGAGCCCGCGCGAGAAGACGGTGGCGCTGTTCGTCAGCCGGTTGGAGGCGCCCGACGGCACGCTGTCCGGGCTGATCCTGCATTTCATCGACATGACCGAGCAGAAGAGCCTCGAGATCCAGTTCGCCCAGTCGCAGAAGATGCAGGCTGTCGGTCAGCTCGCCGGTGGCGTCGCGCATGATTTCAACAATCTGCTGACTGCCATGATCGGCTTTTGCGACCTGCTGCTGCTGCGCTTCCGGCCGGGTGACCAGTCTTTCGCCGATATCATGCAGATCAAGCAGAACGCCAACCGCGCGGCCAATCTGGTGCGCCAGCTCCTGGCCTTCTCCCGCCAGCAGACGCTGCAACCGCGCGTGCTCAACATCACCGACGTGCTGGCCGAACTCAGCCACCTGCTGAACCGGCTGATCGGCGAGAACATCGACCTCAAGATGGTGCATGGCCGCGATCTGGGGCTGGTGAAGGTCGATCAGGGGCAGCTCGAACAAGTCATCATCAATCTGGCCGTGAACGCGCGCGACGCGATGCATGGCGGCGGTACGCTGACGATTCGCACGACCAACGTGCTGGATCACGACCCGGCGCAGCGCGGCCTCGAGATCATGCCGCCGGGCGACTATGTCCTGATCGAGGTGACCGATACCGGCGTCGGCATCCCGCGCGAGAACCTCGTGCGCATTTTCGAACCGTTCTTTTCAACCAAGGAGGTCGGCTCGGGCACCGGTCTCGGCCTCTCGACGGTCTATGGCATCGTCAAGCAAACCGGCGGCTTCATCTTCGTCGAAAGCCTGGTCGGTTCCGGCACGACCTTCTCGATCTATCTGCCGCGACACCGCCAGACCGAGCAGGCCGCGCGCGCGCGCGCCGAGCCGATCGAGGCCGTTCTGCCGCGCGATCTTACCGGCGTGGGCACGGTGTTGCTGGTCGAGGACGAGGATCCGGTCCGCATGTTCAGCGCCCGGGCGCTGCGCAACAAGGGCTACACGGTGATCGAGGCCAAGAGCGGTGATCAGGCCCTGGCGATCATCCAGGAGGGCAGCCAGGTGATCGATCTGGTCGTGACCGATGTGGTGATGCCCCGCATGGACGGACCGGCGCTGGTGAAGCAGCTGCGCGAGCTGCATCCGGAAATGAAGGTGATCTTCATCTCCGGATATACCGAGGACACCTTCCGCAAGCGGCTGGACGACGATGCCGGCATGCATTTCCTGGCGAAGCCCTTCACGCTGAAGCAGCTGGCCGGAAAGGTGAAGGAAATCATCTCGGGGACCCCCGGCTAGCGGGGACCAGCCAAGCCGGCGAGTCGCGGCGGCGAAGGGCCCTGTCGGGCTGTGTTCTCCGTCGGGCTGGGCCCGGATCCCTCGAAAATACCCCTGGTGCTCGGGAACAAATCATGTACAGTGATGCGCGTTGCATCACTTCCGCCCGTATGAAATAAGGGGATCGGTTATGGCTCAGACCGTTTTACGCCTGTTGGACAAGACCGATATGGACAAGAACAAGGCGTTGGAAGCGGCCCTCGGTCAGATCGAGCGGGCCTTCGGTCGCGGCTCCATCATGAAGCTTGGCGCGCGTGATGCGTCCTCCGATGTGGATGTGGTTTCGACCGGCTCGCTCGGTCTCGATATCGCTCTCGGCATCGGCGGCCTGCCGCGTGGCCGAGTGGTCGAGATCTACGGCCCGGAAAGCTCGGGCAAAACCACGCTGGCGCTTCATGTCATCGCCGAGGCGCAGCGTGCCGGCGGCACCTGCGCCTTCATCGACGCGGAGCACGCACTCGATCCCGGCTATGCGAAGAAGCTCGGCGTCGATATCGACGAACTGCTGATCTCGCAGCCGGATGCGGGGGAGCAGGCGCTGGAAATCGCCGACACGCTGGTGCGTTCCGGTGCCATTGATGTTTTGGTCGTCGATTCGGTGGCGGCCCTGGTGCCCCGCGCCGAGCTCGAGGGCGAGATGGGCGATAGCCATGTCGGCCTGCAGGCCCGGTTGATGAGCCAGGCGCTGCGCAAGCTGACCGGCTCGATCTCCAAGTCGCGCTGCATGGTGATCTTCATCAATCAGATCCGCCTGAAGATCGGCGTCATGTTCGGCAATCCGGAGACCACGTCCGGCGGCAATGCGCTGAAATTCTATGCCTCGGTGCGGCTCGACATCCGCCGCATCGGTGCCATCAAGGAGCGCGAGCAGGTCACCGGCAACCAGACGCGCGTCAAGGTGGTGAAGAACAAGATGGCGCCGCCGTTCAAGGTCGTCGAATTCGACATCATGTATGGCGAGGGCGTCTCGAAGCGCGGCGAGCTCATCGATCTCGGCGTGCAGGCCGGCGTCGTCGAGAAATCCGGCTCGTGGTTCTCCTATGAAGGCCAGCGGATCGGCCAGGGGCGCGAGAACGCCAAGAGCTTCCTGAAGGACAATCAGGCGATCGCCGATGCGATCGAGAAGGCGGTTCGGGCGAATGCCGGCCTGGTCGCCGAAGCCATGCTGGTCGCCTCGGCGGATCCCGTCGTGGAGGAATAGGCCCGGAACCGAGACGGGCCTGAGGCGTCACCTCGGCTTAACCCTTCGCCCTCCTGGACACATCCCGGCCGCACCGCTTAAAAGGCGGTGCGCCGGAGCTAACTACGATCGGAGTAGGGACGTTCCCAAATGCAGACCGCGAACGATATCCGCACCACGTTTCTCGACTATTTCGCGCGCAACGGCCATACGCCGGTGGCCTCGGGCCCGCTGGTGCCGCGCAACGACCCCACCTTGTTGTTCACCAACGCAGGGATGGTACCGTTCAAGAACGTCTTCACCGGCGTCGAGACGCGGCCCTATCAGCGTGCGGCGACCGCGCAGAAATGTGTGCGCGCCGGTGGCAAGCACAACGATCTGGAAAATGTCGGCTATACCGCGCGGCATCACACCTTCTTCGAGATGCTCGGCAATTTCTCGTTCGGCGACTATTTCAAGGAACGGGCGATCGAGCTCGCCTGGAATTTGATCACCCGCGAGTACGGTCTGCCCAAGGAACGTCTGCTGGTCACCGTCTATGCCGAGGACGAGGACGCGGCGGGGCTGTGGAAGAAGATCGCCGGTCTCGGCGACGACCGCATCATCCGCATCCCGACCAGCGATAATTTCTGGTCGATGGGCGAGACCGGCCCCTGCGGCCCGTGTTCGGAGATCTTCTTCGACCATGGCCCCAAGATCGCGGGCGGCCCGCCGGGCAGCGCCGATCAGGATGGCGACCGGTTCATCGAGATCTGGAACCTGGTGTTCATGCAGTTCGAGCAGGTCAGCGCCGGTCAGCGCGTGGCCTTGCCCCGCCCGTCGATCGATACCGGCATGGGGTTGGAGCGGATCACCGCCGTGCTGCAAGGCAAGCACGACAATTACGATATCGACCTGATGCGCGCGCTGATCGAAGCCTCGGCCGATGCCTCGGGGGCTGAACCGGACGGGAAATTCAAGATCTCGCACCGGGTCATCGCCGATCATCTGCGCGCGGCCTCGTTCCTGGTCGCCGATGGCGTCATGCCGTCGCGCGAAGGGCGCGGCTATGTGCTGCGCCGGATCATGCGCCGGGCGATGCGCCATGCGCATATCATGGGCTGTAGCGAACCCTTGATGTGGCGCCTGGTACCGGCCTTGGTCCGTCAGATGGGAACGGCCTATCCCGAGCTTGGGCGGGCCGAGGCGCTGATCACCGAGACGCTGAAGCTCGAGGAAAGCAATTTCAAGCAGACGCTCGATCGCGGCTTGAAACTGTTGGACGAGGAGACCGCCCGGCTTGGCGCCGACCAGCCGCTGCCGGGCGAGGTCGCGTTCAAGCTCTACGACACCTATGGCTTTCCGCTCGACCTCACCCAGGACGTGCTGCGCGGCCTGGGCCGGAGCGTCGCGGTCGAGGGCTTCGAGACGGCGATGGCCCGGCAGCGGGCCGATGCGCGCAAGGCCTGGGTCGGCTCCGGCGACGCCAAGACCGATCCGGTCTGGTTCGATCTGCGCGACCGGCTGGGCGCCACCGAGTTCCTGGGCTATCACGAGGATACGGTCGAGGCGAAGGTGCTGGCGCTGGTCGTCGATGGTAAGGCGGTCGACGAGATCGGCGTCGGCGCGCGCGCGGCCCTGATCGTCAACCAGACACCGTTCTATGCCGAATCCGGCGGCCAATTGGGCGATACCGGTATCGCCCTGGCCGGCGGTGGTCGGTTCGTGATCGAGGATACGGTGAAGCGGCTCGGCGACCTTTGGGTCCATATGGGCCAGCTCGCCAGCGGTACGATCAAAGTCGGCGACGAGGCGAAACTCAGCATCGACACCACCCGCCGCGCCAAACTGCGTGCCAATCACTCGGTGACCCATCTGGTGCACGAGGCGCTGCGCCGCCGCCTCGGCCAGCATGTCAGCCAGAAGGGCTCGCTGGTGACGCCGGACCGGATGCGGTTCGATTTCAGCCAGCCCAAGCCGATGAGCGAGCAGGAAGTCGAGGATGTCGAGGCGGAGGTCAATGAGCGGATCCGTCAGAACACGCCGGTGACCACCCGGCTGATGACGCCCGACGCCGCGATCGAGGAGGGGGCGCTCGCCCTGTTCGGCGAGAAATACGGCGAGGAAGTCCGCGTCGTCGCCATGGGCGGCGTCGATGGCGATGCCGACGGGAAGGGCCGACCTTATTCGATCGAGCTGTGCGGCGGCACCCATGTGCGGCAGACCGGCGATATCGGCACGATGCGCATCGTCACCGAGGCGGCGGTCGCGTCCGGTATCCGGCGTATCGAGGTGGTGACCGGCGCCGCCGCCGAGAGCCATGCCGCCACCCAGGAACGGTTGTTGCGTGAAGCGGCCGCCCTGTTGAAGTCCAATCCGGCCGAACTGCCGACCCGCATCGCGGCGCTGGTCGAGGAGCGCAAGCGGCTGGAGCGGGAGCTGGGCGATGCCCGTCGACTGCTCGCCCGGGGCGGCAACGGTGCTACCACCGAGGTGCGGGAGGTCGCCGGCATCAAATTCGACGCCCGATCCGTTGGCGAGTTGCCGGCCAAGGAGTTGCGCACGCTGGCCGAGGATATGCGGCGCGAGATCGGCTCGGGCATCATCGCCCTGGTGTCGAGCCAGGAGGGCAAGGCGTCCTTGGTCGTGGCGGTGACCGATGATCTGGTGTCGCGCATCGGCGCCGTGGAATTGGTCCAGGCCGGGGCGGCGGCCCTGGGCGGTGCCGGCGGCGGCGGCCGGCCGACCATCGCGCAGGCCGGCGGCCCGGATGCCGCCCGCGCGGCCGACGCGCTCTCGACGATCGAGCGGACGCTGACGGAGCGGCTTGGCGGGTAGGAAGCTCGATGGCGAGCGCTCCAATGCGGAAGATCCCTGCTCGGACACAGCAAAACGGCCGGAAGATTTCCCCTCCGGCCGTTTTCTCGTCCAACCTTAATCAGGCTTACTTCATCGCCAGCTTCAGACCTTCATCCAGCTTATCGAGGAACTGGTTGGTCGTGAGCCAGGGCTGATCCGGGTCGATCAGGATCGCCAGATCCTTGGTCATGAAACCGGCCTCGATCGTGTCGACGCAGACCTTTTCCAGGGTTTCCGCGAAGGTCTGCACGTCGGGCGTGTTGTCGAACTGACCGCGATAATACAGACCCCGGGTCCAGGCGAAGATCGACGCGACCGGGTTGGTCGAGGTCTCCTTGCCCTGCTGGAACTGCCGGTAATGCCGGGTGACCGTGCCATGGGCGGCCTCGGCCTCGACCGTCTTGCCATCGGGCGTCAGCAGCACCGACGTCATCATGCCGAGCGAGCCGAACCCCTGGGCCAGCGTGTCGGATTGCACGTCGCCGTCGTAGTTCTTGCAGGCCCAGACGAATTCGCCATGCCACTTCAACGCGCTGGCGACCATATCGTCGATCAGCCGGTGTTCGTAGCTGAGCTTCCGCTTGTCGAACTCGGCCTTGAACTCGGCGTCGAACACGGCCTGGAACAGATCCTTGAAGCGGCCGTCATAGGCCTTGAGGATGGTGTTCTTGGTCGAGAGATAGACCGGCCAGTTGCGCAGCAGCCCATAATTGAAGCAGGAGCGGGCGAAGCCCCGGATCGATTCGTCGAGGTTGTACATGCCCATCGCCACGCCGGCATCGGGGAACTCGAACACCTCGTACTCGACCGGCTTGCCGCCGTCCTTGGGCGTGAACTTCATGGTCAGGGTGCCGGCGCCGGGGACCAGGAAGTCGGTCGCCTTGTACTGGTCGCCGAAGGCGTGGCGGCCGATCACGATCGGCGCGGTCCAGGTCGTCACCAGCCGCGGCACGTTATTGCAGATGATCGGCTCGCGGAACACGGTGCCGCCCAGGATGTTGCGGATGGTGCCGTTGGGCGACTTCCACATCTTCTTGAGCTTGAATTCCTCGACCCGCTGCTCGTCCGGGGTGATCGTGGCGCATTTCACGCCGACGCCGTATTGGGCGATGGCGTTGGCGCTGTCGACCGTAACCTTATCGTCCGTCGCATCGCGATGTTCGACGCCCAGATCGTAGTACTTAAGATCGATATCGAGGTAGGGCAGGATCAGCTTGTCCTTGATGAACTGCCAGATGATCCGGGTCATCTCGTCGCCATCGAGTTCGACCACCGGGGTCTTTACTTTGATCTTCGCCATCGACTGTTTTCTCCAGAAAGCTTGCTAATCCGCCCGAAACCCGGCGGACAATATCATGGCGTCCTGCGCCGGCAAGCGGTTAGCCGACAGGTCTCGTTCGACGCCTCGCGCCACGGCGGGAGCCGCGTCACATCACCTTGGTGTCGACGCCGACGACCGGCTCGGGTGCCGCGTCGAGTGCTGCGAGCACCTCATCGATGCCACCGACGCATTGATAGAGCCGGCGGCAGCCTTCGCCGGCGAAGCGCGTCGCGATGATCTCGTCGATGAGCGTCCGCAGGGGCGCCCAATAGCCCGCGACATCGACCAGGATGACCGGCTTGTCATGCAGCCGCAATTGCTTCCAGGTCATGATCTCGAACGCCTCATCCAGCGTGCCGAAGCCGCCGGGCAGGATGATGAAGGCATCGGCCCGCGCCGCCATCAATTGCTTGCGCTCATGCATGGTTTCGACCACGACCAATTCGCTGAGGCCCGAATGGGCGACCTCGCGGTCGTGCAAGTGACGCGGGATGATGCCGGTGACTCGGCCGCCGGCGGCCAATGCGCCATCCGCCGCGAGCCCCATCAGGCCGACACGTCCGCCGCCATAGATGAGGTCGATGCCGCGTGCGCCGACCAGCCGGCCAAGCTCGTAGGCGGCGTCTTTGTAGACCTGGTCGACCTGATTGGAGGAGCCGCAATAGACGCAAAGGCTGGTCACCTTCGCCATGGTACAATCCTTCTTGAACTAGCCCTCTCTGGGAGGTGTGGACGGTTATGGAGGAAGAGGCTGAATCCCTACCCGTTGCCGTATCTTAGGCATCGGGGCCGCGGGCGGGATGATAAATCGACAGCGCGACGGGTGTCGCGAGCCATCTTGGCTCCGGCGGCGTTGATCGCGTCTATTGATCGCTCGGCCTTTAAGTCCGCCGCAAGGCCGGTTAGGGTGCCGGCCTGATTTCGTTTCTGTCGCCGCCAGCGCGCTCTGCCGGTTCTCCCCATCAACTAATCGCCGAGGGATCATGCGTCGTTCAGCCTATCTCCTTGCCACCCTTCTGGCCGCCGCCAGTCCGCAACTCGCTCTGGCCCAGACGGCGGATAGTGGCAAGATCGTCGATGAGTTGAAGGGCGGCATCTACGACCACGATGCCAGCGTACTCGGCCACCAGAAGGAAACCGGTGCCGACATCAATCTGGAAGTGCTGTTCACCAGCCCGTCTTTCCTCGGGATCATCGGCTCGCCCCGGCCGATGGTGGGTGGTTTGGTCAATACCTCCGGCCAGACCGATCAGTTCTATTTCGGCCTGACCTGGGACTGGACCTTCGTGCACGACGTTTTCGCGTCCGGAGACGGATTTTATGTCGAAGGGTCGCTGGGCGGGTCCGTGCATGACGGCAAGCTCGACGTGCAGGGCGCCGAGGCGCAACGCCGCAAATCGCTGGGCTCGCCGGTGCTGTTCCGCGAGGATGTCGATCTCGGTTACCGCTTCGCCCAGCGTTATTCGGTCGCGATCAGCCTCAACCACATCTCCGACGCGGATCTGGCAAAGCGCAACGAGGGTCTGAACGACGTCGGCCTCCGCTTCGGCTACAAGTTCTGAGGACCCTCGGCTCGTTCCCAGTGTTCAGGGGAATTTGGGTGATCTGGTGCGGGTGATCCGTCTGCTCGTCGGTATTGTCGATTTCTCGCGGCGCTATGCCTGGGGCGTCTTGGCCGCGGCGCTGGCGTTAAGCGTCGCCGCCGGTATCTACGCGGCGGGCACGCTGGGCATCACGACGGATACCAGCAAGCTGCTGTCGCCCGATCTGCCTTGGCAGAAGGCGGCGGCGGCGTTCGACCAGGCGTTTCCGCAGGGGGTGGCGCAACTCGCCATCGTGATCGACGGCGATACGGCCGACGCGACCGATGACGCCGCCGCGGCCTTGGCCGACGCGCTCGCCAAGCGGCCGGACCTGTTCCGCACCGTCGAGCGACCGGAGGCCAATGCGTTTTTCAAGCGTTATGGCCTGCTGCTCCTGTCGACCGAGGAACTCGGCAAGCTGTCCGATCAACTCGCCCAGGCCCAGCCGCTGCTCGGTCCGCTGGATGCCGATCCAAGCCTGCGTGGTTTGTTCGGTGTTCTGGGCATGGCGCTGGGCGGGGTGGAGCAGGGGCAGGCGCCGGCCGATATGCTGACCGGACCGATGACACGGTTCGCGGGGGCGGTGGAAAGCCTCAACGCCGGCGCCGCCAAACCGGTTTCCTGGCAGGCGCTGATGACCGCGCGCGCGCCGCAGCCGGAAGAACTCCGCCGCTTCGTTCTGGTTCAACCAAAACTCGATTTCACCGCCTTGGAACCCGGTGGCGCTGCCCGCTCGGCGGTGCGCGATCTGGTGACGCGTCTGCCCGAGACGTCGCCGGCCAGCGGTATCCGCGTTCGCATGACCGGCGAGGTGGCGCTGAACGACGAGGAGTTCGCTTCGGTCACCCAGGGTGCCGGCATCGCCACGGCGCTGTCGCTCGTGGCGGTCTGCGTGCTGTTGCTGCTGGGCTTGCGGTCGCCGCGCATTATCGTCGCCATTTTCATAACGCTGATCGTCGGATTGGTGATGACTGCGGGCTTCGCCACGCTGGCGGTCGGCACGCTAAACCTCATCTCCGTCGCCTTCGCGGTGCTGTTCATCGGCATCGGTGTCGATTTCGGCATTCAGTTCGCGATGCGCTATCGGGCGGAACTGCATACCGTCACCGGCGGCGCGCGCCCGGCCGATCCCCATGCCGTCAACATCGCGGCGCTGCGTCGCACCGCCGAGGGCGTCGGCGGCCCGCTGGCGCTGGCGGCGGTCGCGGCGGCGGTCGGCTTCTTTTCGTTCCTGCCGACGGATTATCGCGGCGTCTCCGAGCTCGGCCTCATCGCCGGCACCGGCATGGGGGTCGCCTTGCTGGCGAATCTCACGGTGCTGCCGGCGCTGTTGACGCTGATCCCTGGGCGCGGTGTATCCGAGGCCGCCGGGTTCGCCTGGGCGGCCGGGGTCGATCGTTGGCTGGCACGCCGGCACCGCTGGGTCGCGGGGGCGGCCCTCGTCCTGGGCATCGCCGCCGCGGCGACGGTACCGTTCCTGACTTTCGACGCCGATCCCATGGATCTCAAGGACCCGACCAAGGAATCGGTGCGCACGGCGATCGCGCTGATCGACGACCCCAACACCTCGCCCTATACGATCGAGGTGCTGAACCCGGATCTGCCGCATGCGGTCGATCTCGCCGGTCACCTCGACAAGCTGTCCCAGGTCAAGATGACCTTGACCCTGCAAAGCTTCGTGCCTGGAGACCAGCCGGCGAAGCTCGATATCCTGGATGGCGTGCGGCTGTTCCTGGGGCCGATTCTCGATCACGCCGATCCGGCGCCGCTGCCGGGCGAGGAGGTGGAACGCCAGAGCGCCGAGGCATTCATCGCAACGCTGAAGCGGCTCGCCGGGTTGCCGGCGGCGGGTGACCTGGCGCCGATCGCCAAACGGCTGGACTCGGCGTTGACCGCCTATCTGGCACGCCCGAATGTCACCATGGCGCCGCTCCGCAACGTGTTGGTGGGCGGCTTCGAGCGACGGATGGACGCGCTGCGCCTGTCGATGACCGCCGGTCCGGTGACCGCCGACACCATGCCGGCGGAGTTTCGGGCGCAATGGATCGCCGCCGATGGGCGGGCTCGGGTCGAAGTGTTCCCCAAGGGCAATATCCGGGACCAGCGGGTGATGCACGGCTTCGTCGACGCGGTCGTGGCGGTCGCCCCGACGGCCACCGGCGCGCCGGTGGCGATCCTGGCCTCCGGCGATACCATCAGCCATGCGTTCCTCCAGGCCTCCTTGTTGGCGCTGGTGGCCATCACCTTGGTTCTGGCAATCATCCTACGCCGTTTGCGAGATGTCGCCCTGGTGCTGATCCCGCTGTTGCTCGCCGGCCTCTATGCGATCGGCACCTGTGTCGCGATAGGCTTGCCGCTGAATTTCGCCAATGTCATCGCGGTCCCCCTGCTGCTCGGCATCGGGGTGGCGTTCGATATCTATTTCGTGATGGCATGGCGCCGCGGCTCCGGGCCGGTGGCGCTTCTGCAGACCAGCACCGCGCGCGCCGTGGTGTTCAGCGCCTTCACCACGACGACGGCGTTCGGCAGCCTGGCGCTATCGCATCATGCGGGTACCGCCAGCATGGGCCTGCTGCTGATGATCGCGCTGGGCTATGCGCTGCTCTGCACGCTGGTCGTTCAGCCGGCCCTGATGAGCTTGTGGGGACGGGGGGCCGGCGCGGGCGAGTCGGTGGGAGGCCGATTAGCCGGCATTCGTTAGTTGCCCCGGCATTCGTTCGTTGCCTAGGCGCCGCCGGCCAGCACCTTGATCTTGCTTTCCAGGGTGTCGAGCAGGCCCTTGAAGCCGTTGCGCTGGATCACCGCGCTGAATTCCGAGCGGCGCGTGGCGATTTCGCTGATCGTGCCGGTCAAGAAAACATCGACCGACTGCCAATCCTTACCGTTCTGCAGCAGCAGATAGTGCAGCGCGATCGGCGGATCATGCGGCCGGACCAGGGCGCTTTTGACCAGAATGCCGTTTTGCAGCGGTGTTTCGCCATCGACCTGGAAACGCTCCCCGGCATAGCCATCGAAGCGGCGCGCATAGGTCGCTACGACGAACCGGCCGAAGGCGTCGACCACCTGGTTCCGTTCCGCCTCGGTCCAGTTGGTCCATGGGCTGCCGGCGATGATACGGGTCATCAGAGGTATGTTGAAGGTGTGCATGATCGCCGGGTCGAGCAGCTTGTAGCGGCCTTGATAGCCTAGCCGATCGGCATTCTTCATGACCCCGAGCAGCACGTCGTCGAACTGGTTGATCACGTCGCTGGCCGGACCCGCCTGGGCGGTGGGGGTGAAGGCGAGCATGGCGGCGAGGGCGGCTGTCAGGAAAAACCCCGCCCTTCTCCGCACCGGCGCCTCCATCCGAAACCATCCCGCCCGAGTGCCGGCGTCTTTCCCCCTCTGACACCGCATGGTTCAGGTCACGAACGCGATGAAGCCGGAGATCCCGGCGATCAGGCGCGGACCGGCACGGTTCCTGTCGCCCGACCCAGAGCCGCTAGGGCGGTCGCTGTGATGTGCCGTGCGTTGAGGCCCGCCTCGTCATACTGAACATTCGGCGAATCGTGATCGATGAACCGGTCAGGCAGCACCATCGGCCGTATCTTGAGCCCGGTGTCGAGCGCGCCGGATGTCGCCAGTGCGTGCAGCACCTGGCTGGCGAAGCCGCCGATCGAGCCCTCCTCGATGGTGATCAGCACTTCGTGCTCGCGCGCCAGACGATGGACCAGATCGAGATCGAGCGGTTTCGCGAAGCGTGCATCGGCGACCGTGGTGGACAAGCCAAAGCTCGCCAACTCGTTGGCCGCGGCCAGACATTCGGCCAAGCGGGTGCCAATGCTGAGCAGTGCCACGGTGGTGCCCTCGCGCAGGATGCGGCCCTTGCCGATGGGCAGGGCCTCGCCGCGCTCCGGCAGCTCGATGCCGACGCCATCGCCGCGCGGATAGCGGATCGCCGATGGCAGATCGTCGATCTCGACGGCGGTGCGGACCATATGCACCAGTTCCGCCTCATCGGCCGGGGCCATGATCACGATGTCCGGCAGACAGCACAGATAGGCGAGGTCGAACGAGCCCGCATGGGTCGCTCCGTCGGCACCGACCAGCCCGGCGCGATCCAGCGCGAAGCGAACCGGCAGGCGTTGCAGCACGACGTCGTGAATCAGCTGATCGTAGCCACGCTGCAGGAAGGTCGAATAAATCGCGCAGAACGGCTTCATGCCTTCCGAGGCGAGACCCGCGGCGAAGGTCACCGCGTGCTGTTCGGCGATACCGACGTCGAAGCAGCGCTCCGGGAACCGGTCGCCGAACAGGTTGAGGCCGGTGCCGGACGGCATCGCCGCGGTGATAGCGACGATCTTCGGATCGTCCTCGGCCTCCTGGATCAGCGCGCGGCCGAACACGTTCTGATAGGACGGGGCATTCGATTTGGGCTTGGTCTGAGTGCCCGTCACCACGTCGAACTTGCTGACCGCGTGGTACTTGTCGCCGGCCGCCTCGGCGGGCGCATAGCCGCGACCTTTCTGGGTCACGACGTGGATCAGCACGGGGCCGGCATATTCGGCGTCGCGGACGTTCTTCAACACCGGCAGCAGGTGATCGAGGTTATGCCCGTCGATCGGCCCGACGTAATAGAAACCCAGCTCCTCGAACAGGGTGCCGCCGGTGACCATGCCGCGGGCATATTCCTCGGCCCGCTTCGCCGCCTTCTTCAAGGTCCGCGGCAGGGCGTTGCTGATTCCGATCGCGGTTTGCCGCAGGCTGAGGAACGATTTCGACGACAGCAGGCGCGATAGATACGCGCTCATGGCGCCGACCGGCGGGGCGATCGACATGTCGTTGTCGTTCAGGATGACGACCAGCCGCGTCCCTTCCATCGAGCCGGCGTTGTTCATCGCCTCATAGGCCATGCCGGCGCTCATCGAGCCGTCGCCGATCACCGCCACGACGTTGTTCTTGCGCCCCTCCAGGTCGCGCGCGACCGCCATGCCGAGGCCGGCCGAAATCGAGGTGGAGGCATGGGCGGCCCCGAACGGGTCGTATTCGCTTTCGCTGCGCCGGGTGAAGCCGGACAGGCCGCCGCCGGTGCGCAAGGTGCGAATCCGATCGCGCCGACCGGTCAGGATCTTGTGCGGATAGGCCTGATGGCCGACATCCCAGATCAGACGATCCGCCGGCGTGTCGAACACGTAATGCAAGGCGACCGTCAATTCGACAACGCCCAGACCGGCACCCAAATGGCCACCCGTGATCGATACCGCTTCGATCGTTTCCTGACGCAATTCATCCGCCAACTGGCGTAAATCCGTCTCCGGCAGGGCACGCAGATCGGCCGGCGTGACAACACGATCCAGGATAGGCTTTTGCACCAGACTCGGCTTTTGCGATTGACCGCTCACGTTTGCTCCTTGGTCCCGCTCCGGGGAATTTTTCCGGGGAATTGGCTGGAATTCCACCGGGTATCACCCCCACGCTACCCGCAGAGGGTCGATTTGGGCAACCGTGACCAGAAAACGGTAGTGGGTCAATTTGTAATTTTCCAATGTTGAGGGTACGAAAACCACGCCGTAGTCGCGGTGCCGGCGGATCCCTCGGGGCCGTCTCCGGTTGCGCGAAAGTGTGGCGCGTTTGCCGCCGTGACCCTGCCATGTTAGCGTTGCATCGCAATATCCTGATGCCGCTGCGCGTTGCTCGGGTTAGTGTTCGTCTATCATAGGCCGTCGATATCGGGTATCGGACCTATCAAGGAACTAAGTAACTCGAGGTTGGGGTTGCCGTGATGAAAGTGATCTTGGCGAAGCCGCGCGGTTTTTGCGCCGGCGTCGAACGTGCGATCGATATCGTCGAGCGCGCCCTGCAGAAATATGGCGCGCCCGTCTACGTCCGGCACGAGATCGTGCATAACCGCCACGTCGTGGAAAGCCTGAAGGCCAAAGGCGCGCATTTCGTCGATGAATTGGACGAGATCCCCCCGGGCGGCATCACCGTGTTCAGTGCCCATGGCGTCGCTCAATCGGTCGAGGACGCGGCGGCATTGCGCAGCCTGCCGGTCATCGACGCCACATGCCCGCTGGTCTCCAAGGTCCATCACGAGGCGCAGCGCTATGCCGAATCCGGCCGCGACGTCGTGTTGATCGGCCATGCCGGCCATCCCGAGGTCGAAGGCACCATGGGTCGGATCACCGGCAAGGTGCATCTGGTGGCGACTCCGGACGATGTGGCAAAGCTGGTCGTCGATGATCCGCAGCGGCTCTCCTACGTCACCCAGACCACGCTCAGCGTCGACGATACGCGCAGCGTCATCGAGGCGCTGAACCAGCGGTTCCCGGGCATCGTCGGGCCGGACACGCGCGACATCTGCTATGCCACGCAGAACCGTCAGAAGGCGGTGCGGGACCTGGCGGAGATCGTCGACGTGATTCTGGTGGTCGGCGCCCATAACAGCTCGAACTCGAATCGTCTGGCCGAGATCGCCGGCGAGATGGGGGTGACGGGCTATCTGATCGAGGACGCCCGCAAATTGGATCCGGCCTGGCTGGAGGGCATCGAGGCCGTGGGTGTCACCGCCGGCGCCTCCGCCCCCGAACATCTGGTGCAGGAACTGGTCGACCGGCTGGTCGAATTGGGGGCGACCGCCGTCGAGATTCTGCCGGGCGTCGAGGAGAATGTGCGGTTCAAGATGCCGCCGGAACTCGCCGACACCCCGCAAGCGGTGATGCATTCGTGAAGACGGCGGCTGCGACGACACGCTAGCAACAATTAAGACAGAGCGCCTGATCAGGCGCTTCCTATGGTTTCACAGATCGCAGCGGCGATCATGCTTCGGGGTACAAAGTGGCGGTTCCTCTGCTTCAAACGTTCAAAGTCGGCGCCTATGTCGTCAAGCAGCATCTCCAGCGCCGCAAGCGCTACCCTCTGGTGCTGATGCTCGAGCCGTTGTTCCGCTGCAATCTCGCCTGCGCCGGTTGCGGCAAGATCGATTATCCCGATCCGATCCTGAATCAGCGCCTGTCGGTCGAGGATTGCCTGCAGGCGGTCGACGAATGCGGCGCCCCCGTGGTGTCGATCGCCGGCGGCGAGCCGCTGCTGCACAAGGAAATCGACCAGGTGGTCGAGGGCATCATCGCCCGCAAGAAGTTCGTCTATCTGTGCACGAACGCCTTGCTGCTCGAAAAGAAGATGCACCTGTTCAAGCCGAACCCGTATTTCACCTGGTCGGTTCATCTGGACGGCAACCGCGAGGATCACGACCACGCGGTCTCGCAGGACGGCGTCTACGACCGCGCCGTCGCGGCGATCAAGAAGGCCAAGGCGCTCGGTTTCCGGGTCAACATCAACACCACGCTGTTCGACAACGCGGTGCCGGAGCGGGTGGCGAACTTCTTCGACGACGCGAAGGCGCTGGGCATCGACGGCATCACCGTGTCGCCCGGCTATGCCTATGAGCGCGCGCCGGACCAGAAGCACTTCCTGAACCGGCAGAAGACGAAGCAGCTGTTCCGCGACATCTTCAAGCGCGGCCTGGGCAAGGGCTGGGAATTCAGCCAGTCGTCGCTGTTCCTGGATTTCCTGGCGGGCAATCAGAAGTTCGAATGCACGCCTTGGGGCAATCCGACTCGGACCTATTTCGGCTGGCAGCGTCCCTGCTACCTGCTGGGCGAGGGCTATGCGAGCTCGTTCAAGGAGCTGATGGAATCGACGGATTGGGACCGGTACGGTACCGGCAACTATGAAAAATGCGCCGATTGCATGGTGCATAGCGGGTACGAGGCGACCGCGGTCGCGGCATCGATCGGCAATCCGCTGAAGGCGCTGAAGGTCGCGATGGGCGGCATCCGCACGGAGGGCGCCATGGTCGAGGATATCTCGCTCGATAACCAGCGACCGGCCGAATACGTCTTCTCGCGCCATGTCGAGCAGGCTATGGCACAGCTAGCCCATACCAAACCCGTCGAAGCCCCCTCGGCGAGCGCAGCCGAGTAGGGTTCCGCTCGCCGCACCGGCATCCCGGCCTAGGCGCAACAGGGCCGGGAGTTGGCCGGGCGCGCGCAACAAGGCTGCGAGCACGGCCAGGATGTCCGTGCGGCCATCCGGATGGACGCCGACCAGGGCGGCCCTGGGCAATGCCCGCTCGGCCGGATCGGCGATGGCGCGGATGATCAGCAGGGGCAGGCCGGCCTGCCGGGCTGCCCGGGCCAGCACATGGCTCTCCATATCGACGGCGGCGGCGCCGGAACGCTGATGCCAGGATCGCTTGTCGGCCACGGTCGAGAGCGGGGTGTCGGCCCCCAGGATCGGTAGCGCGCTCGGCCGAAACGCCAGCAAGGCTTCGCCCGCGCGACCGCGCCAGGCATCATCGGTCGGGTAGGCGATTCCCCCGGTGTCGATCACCCGATCCGGCAGCAGCAAAGAGCCGGGCGCCAGCCCTGGCGCAAGCCCTCCGGCGAGACCGAAACTCAAGAGCGCGGTGGCCCCGCCGGCGATCAGCGCAGCTGTCGCCCGTTCGGCCCCCGCGAGCCGAGCGCCGCTGAGCTTGATGGTCGCTTCCCGGGGCAGATGGGGCGCCAAGATACGGGCCTCGGACGCGAGGCCGACCAGAATGCCGAGATGCATCGGGCTCATCGTCGCGAGCCGATCACATCCCGTGCATCACCGTGGTCGAATTGCCGTTCTTGAGATTGCGATAGCGCGCCAGCGCCATCAGCGGGAAATACGCCCGATAGCCGTGGTAGCGCAGATAGAACACCCGCGGGAAACCGACCGCCGTATAGGCTTCCTCGTCCCATAACCCGTGTTCCTGGCGCTGTGCCATGAGGTAGGCGACGCCGCGTGCGACCGCCGGAGTGTCGACATCGCCGGCGGCCATCAGCCCCAGGATCGCCCAGGCGGTCTGCGACGGGGTGCTGACCTTCACGGCACCCTTTTTATCCGCGTAATAGCTCGAGCCATCCTCGCCCCAGCCGCCATCGGCCTGCTGGCGCGAGATCAGCCAGTCGGCCGCCTGGCGGATCTTCGGGTTGGCCGGGTCTTCGCCCGCCGCGTTGAGCGCGCACAGCACCGACCAGGTGCCGTAGATGTAGTTGGTGCCCCAGCGGCCATACCAGGAGCCATCCGGCTCCTGCTCTTTCATCAAATACTCGATGCCCCGATCCAATACGGGATGGCCTTTGCGCAGCCCGTATTGCGCCAGCATGCTGATGCAGCGAGCGCTGACATCGGAGGTCGGCGGATCGAGCAGCGCCCCGTGATCGGCGAACGGGATGAAGTTCAGATAATAATGCGTGTTGTCGGCGTCGAAGGCGCCCCACCCACCATTCTCCGATTGCATGCCGACGACCCATTCGATCGCCCGGTCGATCGCCTCGCGGTGCAGCGGATCGCCCGCCCGATCGATCGCCAGGACGACCGCCGCCGTGTCGTCCACATCTGGGTAATGCGCGTTGGCGTATTGAAACGCCCAACCGCCCGGTCGTATCCCCGGTCGCCGATCCGACCAGTCGCCGACCGTATCCAGGATCTGCTTGCCGACCAGCCAATCCGAGGCCTTGCCGACGCTGCGCTGCGCCTGTTCGCCACCCACCTCAAGCATGGCGTGGCTGGCGAGGCCGGTGTCCCAGATCGGGGAGACGCAGGGCTGGCAATAGGTTTCGTCGTCGCCGATCACCAGCAATTTGTCGATCGACCGTTTTGCGATGACCACGCGCGGATCGTCTTTGGTGTAGCCCAGGCAATCCATTGCCATCACGGAATTGGCCATCGCCGGGAAAATCGCACCCAAGCCGTCTTCGCCGTTAAGACGCTCATGCACGAAGCTCATGGCGCGCCCGATCGCCCGCGCGCGGCCCCGTTTCGGGAACCACGGTTCGGCGACGCGCAACATCTTGTCGAGGGCGACGAACACGGTGCCCCAAAACGCATTGCCGGGCGTCTTGTGGTGATATTGCTCGACCTGGGGCGGTCGCACGAACAACTCGGCTACGCCGATGCCGAGCGGGTTCCGCGCGCGCGGCTTCAGCGTCATCAGTACCAGCAACGGCACGATCACCGTCCGCGACCAATAAGACACCTTGCTGAGGTGGAACGGGAACCAGCGCGGCAAATTCATGATCTCGACCGGCATCACCGGCACGGCGCGCCAGGGAACCTGACCGAACAGGGCGAGGGCGATTCGCGTGAACACATTGCAGCGCGCGGCGCCGCCATGGGCCAGGATAAGCTCGCGCGCCTTCACCATATGCGGTGCATCGATCGGGTCGCCGACCAGCTTCAACGCGTAATACGCCTTGGTCGTCGCCGAGATGTCGAACGCGCCGTCATGGAACAATGGCCAGCCGCCATCGGCCTTCTGGATGCGCCGCAGATAGACGGCGATGTTCTGTTCCAGCGCCGAGTCGATCTCGTCCAGATAATGCCGCAGCAAGATGAATTCGGCCGGAATGGTCGCGTCGGCTTCCAGCTCGAAAACCCAATGTCCATCCGGATTCTGTCGAGCGATCAGGGCCTCGGCGGCGGTCTCGATAACCGCATCGAGCTCCCGCCGGTCAACCCCCGCATCCTGTTCGGCAACCAAGCCGTGTCTACTCATAGTAGTGTGGATAGCTCGCTATTGTGCTGTATTTCGAAGGCGCGGCGAGAATGTGGTAAATCGCAGGGGTACTCAACCTCTATCTGTGTGAAATCAACGTCAGGTCAGGCATATACTCCGCTCATGGGTTCTCCAGGACACATGACGCGGCGCTCGCGCCCGACCGGATCGTCCCCTCGATCGTCGCCGGCAGGCCGGTATTCGTCCAATCGCCGGCGAGGTAAAGATTGCGCCAGGCGGTGCGGACGGGAGGGCGCCGCCGGATCTGCGCCGGGGTCTGCGCAAAGGTCGCGCGCTTTTCCTTGACGATGCGATAGGCCGGCATGGCTTGCGGGACGAGGCCGAGCGCCGTGGCGACCTCCGGCCATAACCGGGCTGCGATCGCCTCCGCGTCGAGATCTACGAGGGTATTGGCGGCGCTGATCGTGACCGAGGCGAGGGGACCACGATGGAACACCCATTCCGCGGTGCCGCCGACCAGGCCGATGATCCGCACCGCGCCCGCGTCGTAGCTGTCCGCGTCGCGCAGCCGGAAATGCGCGTTGACGATCGGTCGAAACTCGGTCGGGGCGACAAGGCCGGGCACCAGATCGGCGGCGACGGTCGGCGGTACCGCCAGGATCACCGTGTCGTCGGCCGCCACCGGGAGCGTGGTGCCGCCGATCTCCAGCTCGCTGACCCGGCCATCCGTGTAACCCAAGCGGCGGCCGCGCATGCCGGTGCGCATCGATCCGCCGCGTGCCGCGAGGAAATCCAGCGCCGGATCGACCCAGCTTTCCGACAAGCCGTCCCGCGCTACGAGCGGCAAGCAAAAGGCACCACCGCGACCGAAGGTCTGGCGCAGCACCGGCCATAGCAGGGCGGCGGCGCCGGCCTCGGCCTCGGTGTTCAGGACGGAGACCGCCAGCGGCTGCCAGAATCGCCGATACAGCACAGCCGCGCCGCCCAATACCCGATCGACCGTCGCCTCCGGCCCGGCCACGGCGAGACGCAGCGCCCCGAGATAATCGAACGGCCGCGTGCCGGGCACCCGTCGCGCCGGATCGAACAGCCAGAACGGCAGACGCCCCCGATCGAGAGCGATCGTCCAGCGCTCCCCGGTCGCCAGGTCCATGAACGGGAACAGCGGCTGCGCCGGCCCGACCAGCGTGTCGGCGGACCCGATCAGCCGCAAATAGTCGAGAGCGGCGACATTGCCGCTCAGCAGCAGATGGTTGCCATTATCGATGCGGCAGCCGAGTGCCTCGTCGAAATACGAGCGGCATCGACCGCCGGCCTGCGGTCCGGCCTCCCATAGGGACACCTTTCGGCCGGCGGCGGCCAGCCGGACAGCCGCCGACAGCCCGGCAAGGCCGGCGCCGATGATATGCACCTGGCTCATGACGGATCGGCTGCGGGCGAGTCGGCTAAGGGGACTGTCACAAGAAGCCGTGGCGCAACGCGATCCACAACTTGATCGGCGTCGGCACCCGGACCGGCCGGCGCGGCGATGCCCAACCGCGTCGGGCCAGCCGCTCGAGGGTCGCGCGATAGATGCCGAACATCATCGCCGCCGGCCGCATCGACGATTTGGGGCAATCGGCCATGGCGGCGGCGGCGGCGGCGAAATGCCGGCGCGCCCGCCCGAGCACCTCGTTGCAGGCGAGGGAGAGGGCCGGGTTGGCCAATACCGTCGCGGGATCGCTGATGTCGATGCCCGCCGCGGTCAGGGCTTCGCGCGGCAGATAGAGGCGGCCGCGTTCGGCATCCTCGTCCAGATCGCGCAGAATGTTGGTGAGTTGCAGAGCGCGGCCCAGCTCGTCGGCGACATCGTCCGCCCGGGCGTGCCATTCCCCGAACACCCGCACCGACAGCCGGCCCACCGCCGAGGCGACCCGCGCGCAGTAAAGATCGAGTTCCGCGGCGCTGGGCGCCACGATATCGCGTTCCGCGTCCATCGCCATGCCGTCGATCACCGCGTAGAAATCCTGGCGGAGCAGGCCGAAACGCTGCACGGGATCGACCAAGGCGCGGGCGATGAGATGGGTCGGTGGCATGCCGCCGTCATAGATCCGATCGATATCGCAGCGCCATTGCGCGAGGCCCGCGCGCTTGTCCACCAGACTGCCCGGCTCGTCCGCGATGTCGTCGACTTCGCGGCAAAACGCGTAGATCGCGAACATGGCGTCGCGCCGTGCCGCGGGCAGCACGCGCATGGCGAGGAAGAACGAACTTTTCGCGGCACCGACACGGGCGGTGACCTCCGCCATCAAGTCGCCACTGGCCGCCTCGCCTGGCGCGGTCATGGCACGCTCGCCAGCGAGGCGCGACCGGTATGCCGGCGGCGGCGCCATAAGCCGGCGGCCATGGCGCCGAACGCGGTCATCGCCATTCGCGGCTTGCTCAAGGCGACCCGCGTTGCCAGCGGATCGCCGTGCCGCAGCAGATCGGTGATGCGCATCGCCATGGCGCGGATGACCGCGCATTCCAGTGCCATGCGCGGATCGTCGACCAGCGCGACCAGATCGGCGCATTGGTCGAGCAGCGCCTGGGTCGGCACGATCACGCGGTCGAGCGTGCGGCGCAAGCCCGGGGTGAGACGTGGGGCGGCCAGATCCTCGGTCGACGCACCACACGCCGCCAACATGTCCTGCGGCAGGTAGACGCGATCGAGTTCCCGATAGTCGGCTGCGCAATCCTGTAGATGATTGATCACCTGCAGCGCATTGCACAACGCGTCGGCTGCCGGTCGGCAGGCAGCCCCCTCGCCATGCAGATCGAGCAGATGCCGGCCGACCGGGGCAGCGGAGAGCAGGCAATACGCGATCAGCTCGTCCCAACTGGCATAGCGCCGCTTGGTCGCGTCCTGGGTGAAGGCGGCGAGCAGGTCGACCGAGTGCTGCGCCGTGACGCCGCTTTCGGCGAGGCTGCCGCGCATCGCCACCGCCGAGGGGGAGGCGGCGAGCTCGGCCGCGCTGCCCGAGGCGCCGCCGGCCGAGTCGAAGGTGGGGCGGGCCGTAACGATCTCCGCCATGCGAGCCAGCCGGACGACCTTGTCGTCGGCAGCCAGGTCGGCATTGTCGGCGATGTCGTCCGCGGCGCGGGCGAAGCGGTAGAGCGCATGGACGTGGCGCCTGAGATCCGCCCGGATCAGCCATGAGCCGACCGGGAAATTCTCGTCGGCGGCAGCCTTGCCCGACGGCGTCTCCAGCGTGCCGGATGTTTCGAGATCACTCATGAGGCGGACTATATCCCGTGTTGCCTCGGCGGCGGCAAGCACCCACCGAACGCCCGCTCGCCGAGCGTGCTCAAACAGGTGCGGTCAAATAGCCGTTTTCACCGAACCATGCTACCGCGTCGGCGAACCCGGCGTTGGCCGGGCGTGGCGCATAGCCCAACTCGTTCCGCGCCTTGTCGATCGAGAAAAACATCTTTTTGCGCGCCAGCCGCAACCCGTCAACCGTCACGAACGGTTCCTTGCCGGTCAGGCGGGCGACCGCTTCGGCGCCAAAGGCCAGCGGCATCAGCAGGTCGACCGGTAGCCGAACGGTGGGGGGCCTGCGGTTCACCAGGCGGGCGATTTCGGCCAGCACCTGCCGCAGCGTCAGGTTCTCGCCGCCCAGGATATACCGCTCGCCGACCCGGCCGCGCTCGAACGCGAGAAGATGCCCCGCCGCGATGTCGTCGACATGGCCGAAATTGAGACCGGTATCGACGAAGGCCGGCATCCGCCCGGTCGCGGCTTCGACGATCATCCGCCCGGTCGGCGTCGGCTTGATGTCGCGCGGGCCGACCGGCGTCGACGGGTTGACGATCACCGCCGGCAATCCCCGCTCGCGCACCAGGGTCTTTACGACCTCCTCGGACAGGAATTTCGAGCGTTTATAGGGGCCGATCATGTCGGCCAGCGTGACCAGCGTCGCCTCGTCGGCCGAAACGCCACCGGGGAGGAGCCCAAGGGTGGCGACGCTGCTGGTATGGACGACGCGCTCGACTCCGGCATCGAGTGCCGCTTCCATCAGCGCGCGCGTGCCCTCGACATTGGTGCGGTACATGGCCGCCGGCTCGGGCACCCATAGCCGGTAATCGGCGGCGACGTGATAGAGCCCGGCGCAGCCCTCCAGCGCCGGGCGCAGGGTCTCCGGCGCATCGAGGCTGCCGATCGCCGTCTCGATGTCGAGACCGTCGATATTTCGCCGATCGCTGCCGGCGCGCGCCAGCACCCTGACGCGCGCGCCGCTCGCCAGCAGGCAACGGGCGACCGCGGAGCCCAGGAAGCCGGTCGCCCCGGTAACGAGAATGGTCATGCTACCCCGATGAAGTCGAACCGGCGCGACGGCGCCGCGCGCGACAGCGTGCTTAGCGCGAACCGTGCCGGGTTGCCACCGGGAAGACGCCGCCGCATCCCTCGCGGCGCGGAGCGGGTAACGCGGATGTCACGATCCACACCTTCCGCTTTTTGGCGGCACGGAGCATCGTCCGATCGGTCTTTCGACCCGAAATCGCGACGGATCCCTGTCCTGGCTGGTTGAGAGGCGGGATCGTTTTTTGTCGTGTGCCGTTTATAGGTGATTATGTTTATCGCGCCCGCGATGCGGTGGCGCCCGTTAGGCGGGCACGAGGCGATCTGAGGTCCGGCCAACATCCATGACATACCCGTTAACGGCCGAGCGCGGCGCGGCCGTCGATCTTTTGGCCGAGCCCGCCCTTCAGCCCGGTGATCCCGTGGGCTGTCCGGATTGCGGCTTGTTGCAGCATCTGCCCGACTTGCCGAGCCATGGCCGTATGGTTTGCGGCAGATGCGACGCCGTCCTGGCAAAACCAGGCGGTGCCGCGCTGGACGCGGCGATGGCTCTGGCATCGGCTGGTCTGGTCGCGGCGGTCATGGCGAATTTCTGGCCGATGATGATCGTCCGTTCGGCGGTTGGCGAGCGGGACAGCGTTCTGATCTCCGGTGCCGTGCAATTGAGCGATGAGGGCTTCCACCTGTTGGGGCTGACCGTGGCGCTGTTTTCGGTCGCCATCCCGGTGCTCTGGCTGCTCGGCGTGCTCGTGGTGCTGGGTTCGCTATATCTCGGCCACCGGCCGCGCATGCTGCCGACGCTGTTCAAACTCACTGAGCATTTGCGTGCCTGGGCGATGCCGGAGATCTATTTGCTGGGGGCGTTCGTGGCCTATACGCGGTTGGGTGACATCGCCCATATCGAAATCGGGCCGGGTGGCTTCGCGCTGATCGGCCTCGCCATCGCCGCACTCGCCGTCGACGGGTTGCTGGACCGCCGCACGGTATGGAACCTCGTCGATCGACGCCTTGTCCGCGCGGCGGTCGAGGGACAATCCTGGGTCGAGTGCGATGCTTGCGGGTTGATCGTCGCTTTGGATGCGGAGCATGGGTCCTCCGGCCGGTGTCCGCGTTGCGCCGCTCCGCTGAGCCATCGCAAGCCGCATAGCCTGGAGCGTACCTTGGCGCTGGTGCTGGCCTCCACCGTGCTCTACATCATCGCCAACATCCTGCCGGTCATGACCATCGTGCAATTCGGCCGGCAGGATCCGACCACCATCATCGGCGGCGTCCGTGAATTGTTCGATGCCGACCTCTGGCCGCTCGCCTTGCTGGTGTTCTTCGCCAGCATCGCCGTGCCGGTCTTGAAGCTCGTCTGCCTGACCTGGTTCATGATCGAGACCCACCGCCGCTCGTCGCGCGGGCTCTTGCTGCGCACGCGCTTCTACCGGATAACCCGCGCGATCGGCCGCTGGTCGAACATCGACGTGTTCATGATCTCCATCCTTACCGCGCTCATCAGATTCGGCAATTTCACGAGGGTCGACGCCGATAGCGGCATCTTCGCGTTCGGTGCCGTCGTGGTGCTGACCATGCTGGCGGCCGAGATGTTCGATCCGCGCCTGATGTGGGACGCGACTGGGGACAACCCATGACCGACACGCCGACGCCCGATCCTGGCCCGGATCCCCGGGAAGGCTCCCGTCCGCCGGTGGCCCGGGTGAAGACCGGGCGCCATATATCGATCATCTGGGCCGTCCCCGTCGTCGCCGTCTTGATCGCCGGTTGGCTGGGCTATCAGGCGTTGACGTCGGAGGGACCGACCATCTCGATCACCTTCGAGACCGCCGAAGGCATCGATGTCGGGCGCACCAAGGTGATGAACAAGAACGTGCCGCTGGGCACGGTCACGTCGGTCGAACTCAGTCCCGATCTGTCGCACGTGATCGTGCATGCGAAGATGAACCGGGAGGCCGAACCGCATCTGCTGGAAGGCACGCGGTTCTGGGTCGTCCGCCCACGGATCTCGGCGGCCGGCATCTCCGGCCTGACGACGCTGGTATCCGGTGCCTTCATCGAGATGGCGGTGGGCAAGGGCGAGGAGGCGCGGGAGTTCACCGGGCTCGAGATACCGCCGCTCATCGAAGCCAACGTGCCAGGCCGCCGGTTCACCTTGAAGACCGGGCACCTGGGTAGTCTCACCCAGGGTTCTCCCCTATATTTCAAGGGAATAGAGGTCGGGCAGGTGATGGGTTATAACCTCGCTTCCGACGGACGGGAACTCTCGGTCTTCGTCTATGTTCGATCGCCCTACGACAAGCTGGTGCATCCGGCGACGCGGTTCTGGAATGCGGGTGGCATCGTATTTTCGACCGGCCCCAATGGCTTGAAGGTTTCGGCGGAATCGTTGCAGTCGGTAATCGCCGGCGGCGTCGCCTTCGACACACCGGCGGACCGCATGGAGGACGAATCCAGCCCGGCGGAGGCGAATTTCCCCCTGTTCGACGACGAGACGTCGGCAAGGCAGGCGCCCTACGGTGAAAAGGTCTATTACCTCATCAATTTTCCCGGCTCGATGCGCGGCCTTGATGTCGGGGCGCCGGTCGAACTCCGCGGCATCCGCGTCGGTCGGGTCAGCGACATGCGCTTGGAGCTGGACCTGAAATCCAATGAGCCGATGGTACCGGTGACCGTCGAGCTGGAGCCGGAGCGATTGGCGATCGTCAATGCGCCGCCGCCCCAGACGCCGCCCCCGACCGGCGGCGACCTGCAGACCAGGGCCAATATCGGTCTGGAACAGCTGATCGCCAAGGGCATGCGCGCTCGGTTGCAGACCGGCAATCTGCTGACCGGGCAGCGTGTCGTGACCTTCGACTTCATCCCGACGGCGCCACCCGCCAAGGAGATCTATGGCGGGAAATATCCCGAACTCCCGGCCATAGCATCCGTCGATATCGATTCGCTGACCTCGTCCGCCGGCGCGGTCCTCGACAAGCTGTCGGCGTTGCCGCTGCCCGAGTTGATCCAGGATCTGCGGGGCACGATACAGGGGCTCAACGGCATGATCACCTCACCGGGGACAAAGCAGGCGATGCAATCGCTTAACCGTTCCCTCGACAATCTGGATCGCCTGACGAAGACCGCCAATACCGAGCTAGGGCCGCTGTTGAGCAGCCTGCGCCAGACCTCCGACAACGCGCAGGACGCGCTGAAGGCGGTCGGCGGCATGATGGGGAGCGATCCCAGGGTCTCGGCGCAGCTTCCGGATACGTTGCGGGAGCTGAAGGATGCGGCGAGTTCGTTGAAAAACCTGACGGATTATCTGGAGCGGCATCCGGAATCCCTGCTGCGCGGCAGGTCCACGCCATGAGCCGGTACCCCGCGGCCTGGGCACCGATGAGGCCCAGGCTTTCGCTTGTTTCGGGCGTCATCCTGCTAGCCCTGACGGTCGCCGGCTGCGGCAGCAGCCCACCGACCAGTTATTTCGTTCTCTCGACGGTGCCACCGGCGGCTGTGGCGGCGAGCGGTATGGCCGGTCAGCGTTCGACGCTGGCGGTCGGCAGCGTCAAGCTGCCGCAAGTGCTCGATCGGGTGCAGATCGTTCGCCGGTCGGGGGCGAACACCCTCGACATCGATGGTGCCAATCTATGGGCTGAGCCGCTCGACGAGTTGATGCGGCGCATCCTGGCGGAGGATCTGGCCGCGCGGCTGCCGGGCCTCACGGTCTTGAGCACCGCCCGCCCCGTGGCACCGGTCGACCGCACGGTGATCGTCGAGGTCGACCGCTTCGAGACCGAGGTGGATGGCCATGCGGCGCTGGCGGCCCGCTGGTATGTGCTGGGCAGCCGCGACAATCGGCCGCTCGTCTCGCATGAGGTGGCGCTGCGGGCGCCGGCGCTCGGCGCCGACACGGCGTCGCGGGTGGCGGCGCTCAGCCAGGTGGTGGCGGATCTGGCGACGGATATCGCCGCGAGGCTACCGGCGGGCAACTGACGCGCGGTTTTGTCATGTTGGCGTTTTATCGCGGTGGCTTTTTATAGCGCCCGACATTTATAGCGTTCGGGGGGTTGTCTCCGCGATCAATCAGGACTAAATCAGTCCAGATTGAAGAGGGCTCGATGATCATACTGAGCAAACTGGCGGATTACGGCGTCATCGTCGCCACGCAATTGGCGGCGACCCCGCAGCCGCAGGTCAACGCCATGACGCTGGCCGCCGAAGTCAAGCTGCCGCCGACCACCGTCGCCAAGGTGTTGAAGCTGCTGGCGCGTGCCGGCATCGTCACGGCGGTGCGGGGTGCCGCCGGCGGGTACCGGCTGGCGCGCGACGCGCATGACATCTCGGTCGGCGAGGTCGTCGCCGCGATCGACGGCGCGCTGGCCATGACCCAATGCACCAGCGATATCGGGCCGTGCGAGCGCCTGCAATTCTGCCCGACCCGGCCCCATTGGCACCGCATCAACCAGGCTGTCGAGGCGGCGCTGGAGCGTATCCCGCTGGCGGAGATGACACCCGTCTCAGCCGTTCCGCATGCCGCGACCGTGACGTCTTTCGCCTTGGAAACCGCCCCGTTGGAAACCACCGCATCATGACCGCTACCGCCGAGACCATCGACACCGTCCGTGCCGTTACCGGCCAACAGTACAAGTACGGCTTCATCACGGATATCGAAGCCGACGAGGCGCCGATCGGGCTGAACGAAGACACCGTCCGCTTCATTTCCGCCAAGAAGAACGAGCCGGAATGGCTGCTCGAATGGCGCCTGCAGTCGTTCCGTGCCTGGCTGGAGATGACGCCGCCGAATTGGGCGAAGCTCGATATCGCGCCGATCGACTATCAGGCATCGACCTACTATTCGGCCCCCAAGGCGAAGCCCAAGCTCAACTCGCTCGACGAAGTCGATCCCGAGTTGCTGAAGACCTATGAAAAGCTCGGTATTCCGCTGCATGAGCGGGCTGTCCTGGCCGGTGTTGCGGTCGACGCGGTGTTCGACAGCGTCTCGGTCGCGACCACCTTCAAGGGCAAGCTCGGGGAACTCGGCATCATCTTCTGCTCGATGGGCGAGGCGGTGCGCGAGCATCCGGAGCTGGTGCGCCGCTATCTGGGCTCGGTCGTGCCGCAATCCGACAATTTCTTCGCCGCCCTGAACGCGGCGGTCTATAGCGACGGCTCGTTCGTCTATATCCCGCCGGGCGTGCGCTGCCCGATGGAACTGTCGACCTATTTCCGCATCAACGCGGCCAATACCGGCCAGTTCGAGCGCACCCTGCTGATCGCCGACAAGGGCAGCCATGTGAGCTATCTGGAAGGTTGCACGGCGCCGCAACGCGACGAAAACCAGCTGCATGCGGCGGTGGTTGAACTGGTGGCCATGGAAGGCGCTGAGATCAAGTATTCCACCGTCCAGAACTGGTATCCGGGCGACGCCGAAGGGCGCGGCGGCATCTATAATTTCGTCACCAAGCGCGGCGATTGCCGGGGCGCCAATTCCAAGATCTCCTGGACCCAGGTCGAGACCGGGTCGGCGATCACCTGGAAATATCCGAGCTGCATCCTCACCGGCGACAATTCGATCGGCGAGTTCTACTCGGTGGCGATCACCAACAACCGGCAGCAGGCGGATACCGGCTCCAAGATGATCCATATCGGCCGCAACACCCGCTCGACGATCATCTCCAAGGGCATCTCCGCCGGGCGCGGCCAGAACACCTATCGCGGCCAGGTCAAGGTGCTGCCCAAGGCCAAGGGTGCCCGCAACTTCACGCAATGCGACAGCCTGCTGATCGGCGATCAATGCGGTGCCCATACCGTGCCGTATATCGATGTCTACAACCCGACCGCGCGGCTGGAACACGAAGCGACGACATCCAAGGTCAGCGAAGACCAGATGTTCTATTGCCAGCAGCGCGGGCTCACGCCCGAGGATGCGCTATCGCTGATCGTCAACGGCTTCGCCCGCGAGGTGCTGAAGGAGTTGCCGATGGAATTCGCGGTCGAGGCGCAAAAGCTGCTCGCCGTCAGCCTCGAAGGCAGCGTCGGCTAAGCCTCACCCATCGGAACACGCCTGTAACAGGATTTGAAATGCTCGAGATCGTGAACCTGCACGCCCAGGTGGTGGATGGCTCCAAGCCCATCCTCAAGGGCATCGACTTGTCGATCAAGCCCGGCGAAGTGCACGCCATCATGGGGCCGAACGGCTCCGGCAAGTCGACTCTGGCGGGCGTGCTCGCCGGCCGCGACGGCTATGAGGTGACCGAGGGCAGCGTCACGTTCCAGGGCGCCGACCTGCTGCCGCTCGCCGCCGACGAGCGGGCGCGCGCCGGGATTTTCCTGGCGTTCCAGTATCCGGTCGAGATCCCCGGCGTGAACAACATGTATTTCCTGCGCGCCGCCCTCAACGCCGGAAAGCGGGAGCGTGGCGAGCCGGAGATGGATGCCGGGCAGTTCCTGAAGACGGTCCGCCAGAAGCTGAAGCTGCTCGACATCAGCGACGACCTGTTGAACCGCGCGGTCAATGTCGGATTCTCCGGTGGAGAGAAGAAGCGCAACGAGATCTTCCAGATGGCCATGCTGGAGCCGAAGCTGGCGATCCTCGACGAGACCGATTCCGGTCTCGACATCGACGCGCTGCGCATCGTGTCCGACGGCGTCAACCGGCTGCGCTCGCCCGATCGGGCGATCGTGCTGATCACCCATTACCAGCGGCTGCTCGACTATATCGAACCGGATCGGGTGCATGTGCTGAACGCCGGCCGGATCGTCATGTCCGGCGACAAGACGCTGGCCGCCGAGCTGGAAAAGAGCGGCTATGCCATGCTGGGGAGCGCGGCGTGATCAGCCTCGCAACTCGCCCGGCGACGCCTCTGCTGGAGACGGCGGCGTCGCAGCCGCTCGCCGGTGGGCCAGCCTGGCTGGGCACGATCCGCGACGCGGCGCGGCAGCGGGCACTTGACACGGGGCTGCCGACCCGGCGGCATGAGGCATGGCGCTTCACCGATCTCAAAGCCCTGGCCGACACCCGGTTCGTGCCGGCGGTGGACGAGGCGGGCGAGGCGCTCGATCAGCGGCTTGCCGAGGGCTTGGGCACCGATGGTGCGGTCGACCTGCTGGTCTTTGTGAATGGCTGCTATTCGGCGTCTCGTTCCTCGATCGGCGCGCTGCCCAAAGGCGCTTTTCTCGGCGGTTTCGCGGGTTTGGCGGCGAGCGATCCGGCGGCGGTGCGCGGCATTTTCGAAGCCGATACCGAAGAGCGACCCGTGGCCGATCAAAGCTTCGTGGCCTTGAACACGGCGTTCTTCGCCGATGGTCTGGCTCTGGTGCTGGAACCGGGCGTGCGACTCGAACGGCCGATCCACGTGCTGCATTGGGGCGAAGCCTCCGACCCGGCGGCGAGCCATACCCGCAGCCTGATCCGGTTGGGTGCTGGGGCCGTGGCGACGCTGATCGAAAGCTTTGCCGGCACGGGTGCCTATTGGACCAACGGCGCCACGACGATTGAGCTCGGTGCCGAGGCGGATCTCAACCATGTCCGGCTGCAGGACGACGCGGCGCAGGCGTTTCATACCGCCAGCACCGCCATCGGTATCGGCGCCAAGGCTCGCTATGACGCGGTATCGCTGACCTTGGGTGCCGCCCTGTCGCGCCACGACATCCACGCGACGATCGATGGCGAACGGGCATTTTGCGGCGTCAGCGGCGCCTATCTGCTGGCCGGCCGGCAGGAAGCGACGATCGCCACCCTGATCGAGCACAAGGCGCCCTGGGGCGAGACCAAGGAAATCTTCAAGGGCGTCGTCGCCGAGCGCGGCCACGGCGTGTTCCAGGGCAAGATCAAGGTCCATCGGGCGGGCCAGAAGACCGACGCCTATCAGCTCAGCAAGACCGTGCTGCTGGGCGAGCGGGCGGTGATGGATGCCAAGCCCGAGCTGGAAATCTATGCCGACGACGTGAAATGCAGCCACGGCGCCACGGTCGGCGATCTGGACGAGACGGCGTTGTTTTACTTGCGCAGCCGGGGCATCGAGCCCTTGGCGGCGCGTCGCATGTTGATCGAGGCGTTCGTGATCGACGCGGTCGATCTGGTTCGCGACCCCATGGCGCGCAGCTACCTGGTCGATCGTATCGGCCGGTGGCTCGCCCGGCAGAAGGATTGAGCAGTCGTGACCATCCAACATGCCCTGAATGCCGCCGGCTCCACGGCGTCGAGCCGGCTTGAGAGCGGCGCCCTGTCGCGCCGCGCGCTCGATCCGCTGGCCTTGAAGCGCGACTTCCCGATCTTCGCCAACAATCCGGGCCTGGTGTTTCTGGACAGTGCGGCCAGTGCCCAGAAGCCGCGCGTCGTGATCGACGCGCTGTCGCATTTCTACGAACATGATTACGCAAACGTCCATCGCGGCGTTTACGCGCTGAGCGCCCGGTCGAGCGAGCTTTACGAGGGAGCCCGCGAATCCGTGCGGCGGTTCCTGAACGCCGCCGATACCCATGAGATCGTGTTCGTGCGCGGGGCGACCGAGGCGATCAACCTAGTCGCGAATACCTGGGGTGTCGCGATGCTCAAAGCCGGCGACGAGGTGCTGGTCACCGAGCTGGAGCATCACTCCAACATCGTGCCCTGGCAGATGCTGCGCGAAAGGCTCGGGATCAAGCTGGTGGCGGCACCGGTCGATGCGACCGGCGGGCTGGATCTGGCGCGGTTCGAGGAATTGCTGACCGACCGGACCAAGCTGGTTTCCGTGACCCACTTGGCCAATGCCGTCGGGGCAGTTCTGCCGGTCGAGGCGATCGTGCGCATGGCCCATGCCAAGGGGGCCAAGGTGCTGATCGACGGCTGCCAGGCGGCGCCGCGCATGCCGGTCGATGTCCGAGCGCTGGACGTCGATTTCTACGTGTTCTCCGGTCACAAGACCTATGGACCGACCGGCATCGGCGTGCTGTACGGCAAGCGGGATCTGCTGGACGCCATGCCGCCCTGGCAGGGCGGTGGCGATATGATCGCCACGGTCAGCTTCGAGCGAACCACCTATGCCGAAACGCCGCATAAATTCGAGGCGGGGACGCCCAATATCACGGGGCCGCACGGGCTTGCCGTGGCGCTCGATTATCTGCGGGATCTCGGCATGGAAGAGGTGCTGGCGCATGAGCAGGCGTTGACCGACTACGCGGTCGACCGACTGTCCCGGGTGCCCGGCGTCACGGTGCTGGGTGCTGGGCAGCGGCGGTTGGCCGTCATTTCCTTCGATGTCGCGGGTATCCATCCGCATGATCTGGCGACCGTGCTGGATCAGCATCAGGTGGCGGTGCGCGCCGGCAATCATTGCGCGCAGCCGCTGCTCGACAAGCTGGGTTTCGGGGCCACCGCCCGGGCCTCGTTCGGCGTCTACAATGTCGAGGCGGATGTCGATGCGCTGGTGGCGGCGGTGCAATCCGCGCGGGAGTTGTTCGGATCATGATGGATCTGCGCGAGCTGTATCAGGATATCATCCTCGATCACGGCCGAAAGCCACGGAACTTCCGCAAGCAGGAGCATCCGAGCCATCTGGGGCAGGGGCATAACCCGCTCTGTGGCGACCGCATCACCGTCTATCTCACCATCGAGGATGATCGGATCGCCGATCTGTCCTTCGAAGGGCGGGGCTGCGCCATCTCGACCGCGTCCTCCTCGCTGATGACGGAGGTCTTGAAGGGCAAGACCCTGGCCGAGGCGGAAACGCTGTTCAAGGCGTTCCACGGTACGGTCACCGGCGGCCAGGAGACCGAGATGCCGGAGGCGCTGGAGGATGATTTCGACCGGCTGCAGCCGCTCGCCGGCGTCAAGGCATATCCGGCGCGGGTGAAATGCGCCACGCTCGCCTGGCACGCTTTCGAGGCTGCGGTGAAGTCAGGTGCGGTCAAATCGGGCGGCGTGCCTTTGGCGGAACCGGTCAAGACCGAATAGGAGCGGGGACAAGCATGCCGGCGCGCAATCTCGACGATGGCAAGAGCCTGTTCGATTTCATGCCGTCCCGCGTGGATGGCGCTCAGACATCGGATCCGGCCGAGCGCCCGACCGGCGAGCCTGGCGATCCGGCGCTGAAGGCGGCGGTGCTCGAAGCGGTGAAGACGGTCCGCGATCCGGAATTGCCAGTGAATCTCGTCGATCTCGGCTTGATCTACGAGCTGGAGGTCGATGTCCATGGGGCGGTCTATATCGCCATGACGCTGACGGCACCCAGCTGCCCCGTCGCCGGCGAATTGCCGGGGCAGGTGGCCGCCGCGGCGCGCACCGTCCCGGGCATCACCTCGGCGAAGGTCGATCTGGTCTGGACGCCGCCCTGGACCAAGGATCTGATGACCGAAGAGGCAAAGCTCGAATTGGGGCTGTTTTAACGAGCCTATGTCGCTTGGGATGAGATCCGGGTCTACTCCCCGCTCCGGGTGATGACGGCCCCGCAGGTGGTAAGCTTCTCGGCCATATGGTCGTAGCCGCGATCCAGATGGTCGAGCCCGTCCAGGACCGTGTCGCCGGCAGCGCCAAGGCCCGCCAGGACGAGCGCCGCGGCGGCTCGGACATCGGTCGCCGTCACCCGCGCGCCGATCAGGCGGTCCACGCCGCGTACCCAGGCCGTTCTGCCATGGACGGTGATGCTGGCCCCCATCTTTCGCAACTCGTCCACATGCCTGAAGCGATGCTCGAAGATGGTCTCGGTGATGGCGCCGCTCGCCGTCGCGAGCATGGCCATCGCCGGTGATTGGAGATCGGTCGCGAAGCCCGGATAGGGGCGGGTTTGGATATCGATGCCGGTCAGCCCCGCCCTAGACCGGCGAGCGATCAGGCCGGTTTCGACCTGTTCGAACGCGACGCCGGCCGAGGCGAGTGCCGGTCCGGCGGCGCCGAGCAGGTCGAGCCGAGCGTGTTCGAGGAACACCTCGCCGTCCGTGACGGCCGCGGCGCAGGCGATGGTGCCGAGCTCGATGCGGTCCGGCATCACCGTATGCACGGCACCGGTCAGCGGGCCGCCGCCGTGGATGACGAGCACATCGGTTTCCATGCCCGCGATATCGGCGCCCATGCTGGTCAGGCAACGGGCCAAGTCGGCGATTTCCGGCTCGCGGGCCGCATTGCGGATGATGGTGGTTCCCGTCGCCAGCACGGCGGCCAGCAGCAGGTTCTCCGTGGCACCGACCGAAGGTTGCGGCAGCACGATCTCGGCGCCGCTCAGGCCGCGCGGAGCCGTGGCGCGGATCATGCCGCCGCTGAGGTCGACCTGGGCGCCCATGGCGCGTAGACCGGCGGCATGGAAGTCGATCCCGCGCAGCCCGATGGCATCACCACCCGGCATGGGCAGGCAGGCCTCGCCGCAGCGGGCCAGCAGCGCGCCCAGCAGCAGAACGGAGGCGCGCATCTGGCCCACCAACTCGCCATCGATCCGGCCGGGATGGATCCGGTTGGCGCAGAGGGTCAGCGAAAGCCCCATCGAGCTCTGTGACCAGCTCAAGCCTGCTCCCAAGGTCCGCAGCAGGGTCGACAGCACCGCGACGTCCAGGCTCGCGGGCACGTTGTGCAAGGTCACGAGGTGCGGGGTCAGCAGCGCCGAGACCATCAACGGGAGCGCGGCATTCTTGGCGCCGCTGATCGGGTAGGTGCCGACCAGCGGGTTGCCGCCATGGATTACGAGGCTCGTCCCAGGGGCGGGGCGCCACCAGGGGGATGCCGCGAGCAAGGAGGCGCCGGGCGCGTGGTTCATGAGACTTGGTACCGCAAAGTTGGATCGCGAGCTTAGCGAAGGAAAAGAGCACTGGACACGGCTTAGTGATCGCTGCGCAGGTGAGTTCCGTCCCGGTAATTGCATAGGTTTTGCGTTGACCTATTATCCGTCCGGAAAACGGGCGGCGGTCGTTTATGCGCAGGGGGGATCATGGACTTTCGTCAGGTTTCGCGGGTCGGTCTCTTGGCGGTCGGTGTCGTGGCGCTGTTCGGTGCCGCGGCCGATGCGCAGACCCTGCGCATCGGCTTGCAGGATGATCCTGACGCGCTCGACCCGGCGCTCAGCCGAACCTTTACCGGGCGTATCGTCTTCGCCTCCATGTGCGACAAGCTGGTCGATATAGCACCCGATCTCAGCTTCGTGCCGCAGCTGGCGCTGTCCTGGGAAACGGCACCCGACGGCAAGGCGCTTACCCTCAAGCTGCGGCCCGACGTCAAGTTCCAGGATGGCGAGACGTTCGATGCCGCCGCCGTCAAATACAACATCGAGCGTTCGCTGACCCTGCCCGGAACCCAGCGCAAAAGCGAGATCGGCAGCGTCGCCAGCGTCGACGTGGTCGACCCGCTGACCGTGCGGTTGAACCTCTCGGCACCGTCGGCGCCCTTGCTGGCCCAGCTTTCCGATCGCGCCGGCATGATGGTCTCGCCCAAGGCGGCGCAAGCGGCGGGTACCAATTTTGCGACCCATCCGGTCTGTGCCGGGCCCTACAAATTCGTCGATCGCGTGCCGCAGGATCACATCACGGTCGAGCGGTTCGCCGATTACTGGGACAAGGCGCGCATCACCATCCCGCGCATCACCTATCAGCCGATCCCGGACACGACCGTGCGTCTCGCCAATCTGCAGTCGGGGCAACTCGATCTGATCGAGCGGTTGCATCCGACCGATCTCGACGCCGTGAAACAGGACAAGCGCTTCGTCATCTCGACGCAGACCGGGCTCGGCTATAACGGCATCACCTTCAACATCGCCAGCACCGAGGCGGTCAATCCCGCCTTCAAGGACCCGCGGGTGCGCCGGGCCTTCAGCCTCGCGATCGACCGGGAGGCGATCAACCAGGTCGTCTATAACGGCGTCTACGAGGTGGGCAACCAGCCCGTGCCGCCGGACAGCCCGTTCTACGACAAGGCGTTGCCGGCGCCCGCCCGCGATGTGGCGAAGGCCAAGGCGCTGTTGAAGGAGGCGGGGCAGCCGACTCCGATGCTGACCATGACGGTGACCAACAACAATGAATCCCTGCAGATCGCGCAGATCATGCAGGCGATGGTCGCCGAGGCGGGGATCACCCTCAAGATCGTCGCGACCGAGTTCACCACCATGCTGGACCAAGGCAATCGGGGCAATTTCGAGTCCGAAATGACCGCGTGGAGCGGCCGGGTCGATCCCGATGGCAATCTCTATAGCTTCCTCAGCTGCAAGGGCGCCCTGAACGACGGCAAATACTGCGATCCGGCCCTGGACAAGCTGTTGGACGAGGCGCGCGTTACAGGCGACCGCGCCAAGCGCATCGAGCTCTACCACCAGGTGTTCGAGCTCGCGGACAAGGATTCGCCGATCGTCTACTTCAACCACCAGAAATGGATCAACGTCTTCACCGCCAAGCTCGAAGGCTACAAGGCGTATCCGGACGGGATGATCCGGGTCTATGACCTGAAGCTGAAATCCTGAAGCCGACAACCTGAGGGACGAGGGGCGATGACCGCCTATTTGCTGCGACGCGGGCTGGTATGCCTGCCGACCCTGCTGATCGTGACGGTCATCGTCTTCCTGCTGCAGGTCTTGCTGCCCGGCGATCCGGCCCTGGCGCTGGCGGGGGAGGATCGCGACCCGGCGGTGATCGCGTTCATCCGCCAGGAATACCACCTGGATCAGCCGCTCCCCGTGCAATACGCCTATTGGATAGGGGGCGTGGTGCGGGGCGATCTCGGCCAATCCATCAAAACCAAGACGCCGGTGACCGAACTCATCGCCGAAAAGCTGCCCGTGACGGTGGAACTCAGCTGCTTGGCCATGCTGTTCGCCGTCGCGATCGGCATACCGGCCGGTGTCGTCTCGGCGGTGCGCCGGGGCAGCGTCTGGGATTGGGTGGCCAACGCGGTCGGCTTGTTCGGCCTCTCCATCCCCAGCTTCTGGCTCGGCATCATGCTGATCCTGGTGGTTTCGGTCGATCTCGGCTGGCTGCCGGCATCCGGCTATGTCAGCCCGTTCGAGGATCCGCTGCAAAACCTGCGCAGCATGATCATGCCGGCTTTCGTGCTGGGTGCCGCCAGTGCGGCGGTGATGATGCGGCACACGCGCGGCGCCATGCTGTCGGCGATGCGCGCCGATTATGTGCGGACCGCCCGCGCCAAGGGGCTGGTCGAGCGGGTGGTGGTGGTGCGCCACGGGCTGCGCAACGCGCTGATCCCGGTGATCACCCTGGGGGCGCTGGAACTCGGCCAATTGCTGTCCGGTGCCGTGCTGACCGAGCAGGTCTTCACCATCCCGGGGTTCGGCAAGCTGATCGTCGACGCGGTGTTCACCCGCGATTACGCCGTCGTGCAGGGTGTCGTGCTGTTCACGGCGACCGCCTATCTGCTGCTGAACCTCGCCGCCGATCTGTTGTATTTCGCGGTCAATCCGCGGTTGCGCGCGGAGGTGGGGTGACGCTCGTCGCGACTTCCGAACCGATCGCCGAGGTGCCGCCGACCCGCCGCGCCAGACCGATCCGGGACCGCTTCCTGGCGCGGCCCTCGGCAGTGATCGGTGCGCTGGTGGTCCTGCTGTTCGTGGTGATCGCGCTCGCCGCCCCGCTGGTTGCTCCCTATGACCCGAGCGGGACGAATTGGTCGGCGATCCGCAAGCCGATGTCCTGGGCCCATTGGTTCGGCACGGACGATCTCGGCCGAGACGTGCTGACCAGGGTGATCTGGGGCGGGCGCGCCTCGCTCATGGCCGGGGTCGTGTCGGTGGCGATAGCCCTCTCGATCGGCGTGCCGCTGGGCCTCATCGCCGGGTTTTTCGGCGGGGCCGTGGACATGATCCTGATGCGCGTGACCGACGCCCTGCTGGCTTGTCCCTTCCTGATTCTGGCGATCGCGCTCTCGGCGTTTCTCGGCCCCAACCTCACCAACGCGATGATCGCCATCGGCATCTCGCGCATGCCGATCTTCGTGCGGCTGACGCGCGGTGAGGTGCTGACCGTCAAGGTCGAGGAATTCGTCGAGGCGGCGCGCGCGGTCGGCAATCCGCCGCTGCGCATCATGCTGCGCCATGTACTGCCCAACGTGTTGGGGCCGATCATCGTCCAGGCGACCTTGGCGATCGCGACCTCGATCATCGCCGAGGCGAGCCTGTCGTTTCTCGGCCTCGGCCAACAGCCGCCGGCGGCGAGCTGGGGCTCCAGTCTCAATGTCGCCAAGAACTATATCAGCCAGGCACCCTGGATGGCACTCTGGCCCGGCCTCGCCATTTGCCTGGTGGTCCTTGCCTTCAACCTGTTAGGGGATGGTCTGCGCGACGCGTTCGATCCGCGGGAAGTCTAAGCCCCAGTTGTCCAAAGCTGCGCACTTTCAACCGCGACCGTCATGACAGTATCATCACTCCTGCGGTAGCGTGCCGTTTTAGCCTTCAAGACAATGGAACGGAGCGTCCTCGTGGCCCGCACTCAGATCGCCCGCCTACCGAAAGTCGATACGGAGTCACGGCAACGGTTCATCAACCGCGAATTGTCCTGGCTGGCCTTCAACGCCCGGGTGCTCCAAGAAGCCTCCAACATCGCCCATCCGCTGTTCGAGCGGCTGCGCTTTCTGTCGATCTCGGCCAACAACCTCGACGAGTTCTATATGGTGCGCGTCGCGGGTCTGCGCGGGCAGGTGACCGCCGGCGTCACGGTGGCGAGCCAGGACGGGCTGACGCCGGCGCAGCAGCTCGCGGCGGTGCACCGGGAGGTGGCGGCCCTCGCGGCGCGGCAGCAGGATTGCTATCGCGCGCTGCGGGGTGAATTGGCATCGGTCGGCGTCGCGGTCGTCGGCCCGGTCGACATCACGCCTACCGAGCGCGACTGGCTGCATGACCGGTTCATGGCGGATGTCTTCCCGCTGCTGACGCCGCTCGCCATCGATCCGGCGCATCCGTTCCCGTTCATCGCCAATCTGGGCTTCGGTCTGGCGCTGCACTTGGCGCGGCTCTCCGATGAAAAGCGCATGCAGGCCATCCTGCTGATCCCGTCTTCGGTCGGCCGCTTCGTCCGGTTGCCGGGCAGCGAGATCCGCATGATCCCGATGGAACAGATGATCGGCATGTTTCTCGACCGGCTGTTCCCGGGCTTCCGGCTGATCGGCCAGGGCAGCTTCCGCATCCTGCGCGACAGCGACCTCGAAATCGAGGAAGAGGCCGAGGATCTGGTGCGGCTGTTCGAAACCGCGCTGAAACGCCGGCGCCGGGGCCATGTCATCCTGCTGGCGGTCGATATCGGCATGCCCAAGGATCTGTGCCATTTCCTGATGGAAAAGCTCGATGTCTCGGCGGAGGAGCTGAGCGAGCTGGACGGCTTGCCCGGCCTCGCGGATCTGAAGCAGTTGATCGTCGACGAGCGGCCCGATCTGAAATTCGCCCCCTATAACGCGCGCTTTCCCGAGCGCATCCGCGATTTCGGCGGCGATTGCTTCGCCGCCATCCGGCACAAGGACATCATCGTCCATCACCCGTATGAAAGCTTCGACGTGGTCGTGCAGTTCGTGCGCCAGGCGGCGCGCGATCCGGCGGTGGTCGCGATCAAGCAGACGCTGTATCGCACCAGCGAGGACAGCCCGATCGTCCGCGCGCTGATCGAGGCGGCGGAGGCCGGCAAATCGGTGACGGCGCTGATCGAGCTCAAGGCCCGGTTCGATGAAGAGGCGAATATTCGCTGGGCGCGCGATATGGAGCGCGCGGGCGTGCAGGTCGTCTATGGCTTCGTCGAACTGAAGACGCATTGCAAGGTGGCGCTGGTCGTGCGGCGAGAGGGTGGCGGTCTGCGCTCCTATGTGCATCTCGGCACCGGCAATTATCATCCCTATACCGCCAAGGTTTATACCGACCTGTCGTTCTTCACGACCGATCCGGCGCTGTGCCGGGATGCGAGCCGGTTGTTCAACTACATCACCGGCTATGCGACGCCGGAGACGCTCGAAAAGCTGGCGATCGCCCCGATCAATCTGCGCAACCGCTTGCTCGAACTGATCGACGGCGAGATCGAGCACGCCAAGGCCGGCCGGCCGGCGCAGGTCTGGGGCAAGATGAACCAGCTGGTCGATCTGCAGATCATCGATGCGCTCTATCGCGCCTCCCAGGCCGGCGTGCAGATCGATCTGGTGGTGCGCGGCATCTGCTGCCTGCGCCCCGGCGTGCCGGGCCTGTCGACCAATATCCGGGTCAAGAGCATCATCGGCCGGTTCCTGGAGCACAGCCGGATCTATTGCTTCGCCAATGGCGAGGAAATGCCATCGGACCAGGCCAAGGTGTTCATCGCTTCCGCCGATTGGATGCAGCGTAATTTCGACCGACGCGTGGAGACCCTGGTGCCGATCGAGAATCCGACGGTTCACCGCCAGGTGTTGAACGAGATCATGGTCGAAAACCTCAAAGACGGCGCGCAAAGCTGGACATTGGGCGCGGATGGCATCTACACCCGCGTGCTGGCCAGCCCCGACATGGTGAACGCCCAGAACTACTTCATGACCAATCCCAGTTTGTCCGGGCGGGGCTCGGCATTGCACAAGCAACCGGGAGCGCCGCGTCTGGTGCTCGACAACGCTTAGGGTGACTTGCTTATTTGGTCGGGCGTGGCCCGACCCGGAGGGGCGGGTGGTCTTCCATGTCTCTTTTTGGACCATTGATGTCTTTGGGTCGTAACGCGAAAACGTCGTTGATGAAGCTGTCGGTCAATCATCCGCATCGGCATATGGTCGGTATCATCGATATCGGCTCGAACTCGCTTCGCCTCGTCATCTATGACGGGATCTCCCGCGCACCGGTGGTGCTGTTCAACGAGAAGGCGATGTGCGCGCTGGGGCGCGGGCTGAACGCGACCGGCCGGTTGAACGCCGAAGGCGTCGTCCTGGCGATGGGCAATCTCGAGCGGTTCGTGGCGTTGGCGCGTTCGGTCGGTGTCGGCCGGCTCGACGTGTTGGCGACCTCCGCGGTCCGCGATGCCCAGGATGGCCCGCATTTCGTGGCCGAGGTCGAGCGGCGTTGCGGTATCACCGTCCGAGTGATCGACGGCGAGGAGGAGGGCCGCCTCGCCGCGGCGGGCGTTCACGCCAACATCCCGGAAGCGTATGGCATGGTCGGCGATCTGGGCGGTGGCAGTGCCGAACTCGCCATGATCAGCGCCGAAAACGGCCCCAGTGGCATCGGTAAGGTCGCCAGCCTGCCGATCGGGCCGCTGCGGCTGATCGAGAGCCCGACCGACGAGGAGGGCCCCCGCCGCGTCATCGACCGCCAGGTCGCGACGCTGCCGTGGCTGGCCGAGGGCCGCGGCTTGCCGTTCTACGCTGTCGGCGGCGCCTGGCGAACGCTGGCGCGCATTCATATGGAGCAGACGGGCTACCCGCTGCACGTCATCCAGAATTACGAACTGACCGCCGGCGAGGCGATTTCGTTCCTCGAAATCGTCGGTCGCCTCAGCCGTCGTTCGCTGGAGAAGATGGTCGGCATCTCCCGCAAGCGGTTGGAGACCGTCCCGCTGGCGGCCTATGCCCTGACGCGCTTGCTGCGGGTGACGGGGGCCAATAGCGTCATATTCTCGGCCTCCGGTCTGCGCGAGGGGCACCTTTACGACCTGCTTTCGGCCGAGGACCAGGCATTGGATCCGTTGCTGTTCGCCGCCGCGTCGATCGCTCAGGTCAATACACGCTTCGGCGCGTCGGGCGACACGCTGTTCGACTGGACGGCACCGCTGTTCGTCGGCGAGACCGCGTCGCAGCGGCGCCTGCGCCACGCCGCGGCGCTGTTGAGCGATATCGGCTGGAACGAGCATCCGGATTACCGGCAGGATCAGGCCTTCATGCGCTGTCTGCGCATGCCGGTGGCCGGCATCGATCACGCCGGGCGGGTGTTCCTGGCGACGGCGCTGCACGCCCGCTATGGCGGTGCCCCCGATGCCGTGGTGGTGGCCCCGGTGAGGAAACTGTTGGCGCCCGAGGCGGAGGCGCGGGCACGCGCGGTCGGCCTCGCCCTGCGGCTCGGCTATACGCTGACCGGCGGTGTCGCACAGATGATCGGCGAGACCCGGCTGCTGCTCGACCCGACGACCGTGACGCTGGAGGTACCCGCCGGCGGCTCCCTCTATGCCGGCGAGGCTGTCCAACGCCGCCTCGACGCCCTTGGCCGCGCCCTCAACCGCCGCACCGCCATCCTCGCCTTGCCGAGGGACGCGGCTTAGGGTTTTTGTACACGTCCTAGTAGCATAACCCGCTGCGTATGATATCGTTTCGGTGTTGGGGCGAGCAGGGGTTGGGGATGGTCGATATACCGGTACCGGGGGAAGCCGCGGCATATCCAGGTGGTGCGGTTGGTGGCGTAGCGTCGGTATCCGGCAATCCGCCACCGGGCGAGATGATGCCCGTCAGGTTCGTGCCGACCGGCTCGCTTTTCTGGCTCTTGATCAAGAACCTGCTGCTGACGGTCGTCACTCTTGGTTTCTATCGGTTTTGGGCGCGCACCGCCTTGCGGCGCTACCTGTGGAGTAGTGTCGAGATAGCTGGTGATCCGGTGGAATATACCGGTCGCGGCATCGAGCTGTTCCTGGGATTTCTGACAGTTCTGGCGATTTTCATCCCGATTTCAATCGTGTATTCGGCGCTCGAGGTGCTGATTGTTGGTCAGGTTGCTGTCGTCATCGCGTTGAAACTTCTTACGGGCGTGGTCTTCCTGATGCTGATCGTCGTGGCGCAGTTCAGGGCTCGTCGATACCGGCTGTCCCGCACGGTATGGCGCGGCATTCGCGCAGGGCAAGGCGGCTCGACCTGGGTCTATCTGTTTCTGACGATTGGCTGGAGCCTGCTTAGCCTTGTCACTTTCGGTATCGCGGTGCCTTGGGCGCGGCGCGCGCAGGAACGCTACCGGATTAACAATACTTTCTTCGGCGACCATCGCTTGGCGTTCGTCGCCCCGGGGCGACCATTGATCGGCCGATGGTTGCTGGTGCTGGCGCTCGGTAGTCTGCCGACATTGGCGGGCCTTGCGTTAATCGGTGTGGCGGCGTCGGGTATTTTCGGTTCGCCACGGGGATCGCCGACCTGGATCCATGCCGGCTACCAAGCAGCGATCGGCGTTGTCCTGGTGCTCTGCGCGGCGGTCGCCGGCTCGATAAGCTACGCGGTGTACGCCGTTGCCGAGTTTCGCTATTTCATGGTGTCGACCCGGCTTGGGGAGGCTCGCTTCCGAAGCCGCCTCGGTGTCGCTTGGGTGATATGGCGGCATGTGTCATTCACCGTGGCGTGGGGTGTGATCATGATACTGAGCGCGGTCGCGCTCGCCTGGACGCTGTCCAGCGTCTTCGGATTGACCCAGGCAACCTTGCCAGGGTTGATCGGTTCCGCTCCCTTCATCGCCATAACGACCCTCTATTTGATCGTCATGCTGACCGGTGCCCATATCCTGCATATGATCTTCGTCAGGGTGGCTGTGTATCGCAAAGGGTGCGAAACGCTTTCGATCGAAAACATCGCAGCCTTGGACGTCATCGGCCGGTCGGTGTCAGCGCCCCCGCAATACGGGGAAGGCTTGGCGGATAGCTTCGATATCGGTGCGATCTGAGGGCGCGGGAACCCGAACCGCTTGATCGAGGGGCTTGTTGGTTCGTCGATGGCGAGACACCCCGCCGCGTGGCCATCACTGCCTCCTTGGACGGTGATTATCTGCGGCTGACCGACGGTGCGGGGGACGGGCTTGCGGTTTGGCGCATCGCCGACCTCCGTCTGGTGCTCGATCGAGGTACGCGAGGCGTCGTGCTCTGCGCGGTGGGTCAGCCGGACGCCCGGTTGACGCTCGGTGATCCGGTGGTGCTGGCCAAACTTCGGGTGCTCAGCCCGGGCTTCGGCGGGTCCATCCGGCCCAAGCGGCAGGTCGGGCGCGGTATGCTGTACGGGATTGGCGCCCTCTTCGGGCTGGCCCTGCTCTTCGCCGTCATCCTGCCGCGCCTCGCCGCCGCTATGGCGACCCTCGTGCCCAGATCGTACGAACTGCGGTTGGGCCATGACCTCCTGCCGGTCGTGGCCGCGCGGTTTGGCGGTCGGTATCAGGAGGGCGATTCGGGAACCTGTTCGGGCGTTGATGGGCAGGCGGCGATCGATCGGCTGGCGGCACGGCTCAGCGCCGCGCGGGCGACGCGGATCCCAATCACGGTGCATGTCGTCGATACGCGCGTGGTCAACGCCTTCGCCTTGCCTGGTGGACAGGTCGTCGTGCTGCGCGGCCTGCTCGACTTCGCCTCCGGACCGACGGAATTCGCCGGCGTGCTCGGTCATGAAATGGGCCACAGCCAATTCGCCCACCCCCTGCAGCACGTCGTCGAAGCGTCGTTCATCTCGCTGACGATCGGCTTGATGATGGGGGATGTCCTAGGCGTTTCCGCCGCCGGTATGGTCGTCCAATCGCTGCTGACGACAGCCTATTCGCGTGAGGCGGAGACGGCGGCTGATCGGGAAAGCCTCGAACGGCTCCAAGCCGCCGGTATCGGCTCGGTACCCTTCATGGAGTTCACGAAGCGGCTCACCACCGGCGCTGCCATGCCCGCCATCCTATCGACCCATCCGGCGCCGGCCGATCGGGTCCGCGCCATGGCCGATCATGTCCGGCCGGGCGCCCAGGCGATGACCCCGGAGGAATGGGAGTCCGTCCGGCATATCTGCGACAAGCCGAAGCCGGCCGCTTAAATCAGCCTGGCAGTTCGACCACTCTGATGCGCTTGCCCTCGGCGGTCAGCGCCAGCTTGCCGTGCTTCAGGGCGAGCGCGTCGCGGCCGAACACGTCGTGGCGCCAGCCCGTGAGGGCGGGGACGGCGGCCTCGTCATCGGCTGCGATCAGCTCCAGCTCGCTGGCATTGGCGATCAGCCGACTGGCAACGTCGTTATCCTCCGAGCGCAGCTTCAACAGCACGCGCAGCAGATCGACCAGCGGACCGAGGCCGGGCGGCAGGTCGACCCGTTGGGTCGGCTCCGGCAGGCTCTCAGGCGGAGCCGCGATGCCGCGCGTGACGGCGGCCAGCATCTCGGTGCCGAACTTGCCCTCGGCCGTGCCCCGGCCCATGCCGCGTACGCGCGCCAGATCGTCGACACTGGTCGGCGCGTGGGAGGCGATCTCCAGCAGCGATTCGTCGCGCAGGATGCGCTGCCGCGGCACGTCGCGGGCCTGCGCCGTCACCTCGCGCCAGGCCGCGAGCTCGGCCAGGATGCCGAGAAACTTGCGGTTGCCGCCCCGCGTCTTCAGCCGCCGCCATGCCTGGCTCGGCTCCAACCGGTAGGTATTGGGATCGGTCAGGCCGCTCATCTCGTCGTCCAGCCAGCTCGCCCGGCCGGATTTTTCCAGCCGCGCCCGCAGCTTTTCATAGACCGTGCGCAGATAGGTCACATCCGCCAAAGCGTATTCGATCTGGCGGTCGGTCAGCGGGCGATGCGCCCAATCGGTGAAGCGCGAGGATTTGTCGATCTTGGCGTTGGCGAGTTTGCCCGCCAAGGTCTCGTAGCTCACCGCGTCGCCGAAGCCGCAGACCATCGCCGCCACCTGGCAGTCGAAGATCGGCGTCGGCACGGCGCCGGTCATATGGAAGAAGATCTCCAAATCCTGCCGGGCCGCATGGAACACCTTCAGCACCGCGGGATCCGCCAGCAAATCGGTGAGCGGTGTGAGATCGATGCCGGGTGCCAGCGCGTCGATCGCCACGGCCTCGTCGGGACCGGCCACCTGCACCAGACAGAGCAAAGGCCAATAGGTCTTGTCCCGCATGAATTCGGTATCGACGGTGATGAACGGGGCGGTGGCTTGCCGCTGGCAAAACTCGGCCAGCGCGTCGGTTGTCGTGATCAGGATCATGCGTGCGTCTATACACGCGATTGATGGCGGCTAAAAGCGGCGGCTCAAAAGCGGCGGCGCGGAACCCATGTCGTTGGCAGGCATGCCGCATGTCGGCCGGAAAACCTGCCTCCGCTTGACAAAGCGGGGATGAGCATGTGCTGTGACCGCCCTTTGCCCTACTGCTGTTCCAGCCTCATCGCGCTAGTATCACTACGCCGCCATCCTTACGGCGACTGAAAAGGCCTTTTTGCCATGCACGCCTACCGCACCCACACCTGTGGCGACCTTACCCTCACTCATGCCGGCCAGACCGTGCGGCTTTCCGGCTGGGTGCATCGCAAGCGCGACCATGGCCAGCTGCTGTTCATCGATCTGCGCGATCACTACGGCCTGACCCAATGCGTCGTCGACAGCAGCAGCCCGGTCTTCGCGATCGCCGATGGCCTGCGCAACGAAAGCGTCGTGACGGTGACCGGCACGGTGGTCGCCCGGTCGGCCGAGACGGTGAACGACCGGCTGCCGACCGGTCAGATCGAAGTCAAGCTGGCCGAGCTGGTCATCCAAAGCCAGGCCGATCCGCTGCCGTTCCCGGTCAATGCCGAGGCGGATTATCCGGAAGACATGCGGCTGCGCTACCGGTTCCTGGATCTCAGGCGCGAGACCGTGCACCGCAATCTGGTGCTGCGCTCCCAGGTCATCGCGTCGATCCGACGGCGCATGATCGACCAGGGCTTCACGGAGTTTCAGACGCCGATCCTGACGTCGAGCTCGCCGGAAGGCGCCCGCGACTATCTGGTGCCGAGCCGCATTCATCCCGGTCAGTTCTACGCGCTGCCCCAGGCGCCGCAGCAGTTCAAGCAATTGCTGATGGTCGCGGGCTTCGATCGGTATTTCCAGATCGCCCCGTGCTTCCGCGACGAGGATGGCCGCGCCGACCGATCGCCCGGCGAGTTCTATCAGCTCGACCTGGAGATGTCGTTCGTGACGCAGGACGATGTCTTCGCGGCGATCGAGCCGGTTCTTCATGGCATCTTCGAGGAGTTCGGCGGCGATCGCCTGCTGACGCCTGCGCCGTTTCCGCGCATCCCCTATGACACGGCGATGCTGCGTTATGGCTCCGACAAACCGGACCTGCGGAACCCGCTGGTCATCGCGGAAATCAGCCCGGTGTTCGAGGGTTCGGAGTTCGAGGCGTTCAACCGGGTGCTGAACGCCGGCGGCGTGGTACGGGGCATCCGGGCACCCGGTGCCGCCGCGCGGCCGCGCAGCTTCTTCGATAAGCTGAACGGCTGGGCGCAGGAGCAGGGGGCCAAGGGCCTCGGCTATGTCACCTTCGCCGAGGGAACGGCCAAGGGGCCGATCGCGCGTTTTCTGGACGAGGCGCGCCTCGCCACCCTGCGGGAACTGACCGGTGCCGTTGACGGCGACAGCGTGTTTTTCGTCGCGGATGCGAAAACCCCCGCCGCGAAATTCGCCGGGCAGGCCCGCCAACGGATCGGCCAGGAGATGGGGCTGGTCGAGGAGAACGCGTTCCGGTTCTGCTGGATCGTCGATTTCCCGATGTACGAGCTGAATGAGGATACCGGGCTGATCGAATTCAGCCACAACCCGTTCTCGATGCCGCAGGGCGGCCTCGAGGCGTTGCAGACCCAGGACCCGCTGACCCTCAAGGCGTACCAGTACGACATCGTCTGCAATGGCGTGGAGCTGTCTTCCGGCGCCATCCGCAACCACCTGCCGGAGATCATGTACAAGGCCTTCGAAATCGCCGGCTACCCGGCCTCCGAGGTCGAGGCGCGGTTCGGCGGCATGTTGAACGCGTTCAAGTTCGGTGCACCTCCCCATGGCGGCTCGGCACCGGGCATCGACCGCATCGTCATGCTGCTGGCCGATACGCCGAACATCCGCGAAATCGTCGCCTTCCCGATGAACCAGCAGGCCCAGGATCTGTTGATGCAGGCACCGGCGCCGATCACCCCGGCGCGTCTGAAGGAACTGCACATCGCCCTCGACCTGCCGCCGGCGCGCCCGTCACGCGGTGAGTCGAAGGCGTGACTCTAAGGCAGGATCGTCACGAAGCCGGTGAAGAGTGCAGCCTTTCCGTGTGATACGCTTAGCGTGCAGGCCCCCGGTGGGGCCGCGCGGCTTGAGCGAGGAGAGTTTCCCAAGATGATGAATCGGCCGCACCGCGTCGTGGTGCTCGCAGCCGCCGCCATGCTTCTCGCGATCGGCCAGGCCTGGGCGGTCGACGTGGCGCCGCATCGCGCGCTCTACACCATGACCCTTAGCAGCGCGCGTCCGAAAGGCGGCGTCGTCGGCGCGACCGGCACGCTCGCCTATAAATGGGGCGAGACCTGCGACGGCTGGACGATCGAGCAGCGCTATAAGCTCAACATGGAATACGAGGACGACAAGCCGATCGAGATCACCTCGAATTTCGTGACCTGGGAAAGCAAGGACGGGCTGCGCTATCGGTTCAACGAACGCAAAACCCGCAACGGCGATGTCGAGGATGAAATCCGCGGCGATGCGATGCTGGGGGCGGGCGGCAAAGGCGGCACCGCGGATTTCGTGAAACCCAAGCAAACCCAGCTGGAACTGCCGCCCGGCACGCTGTTTCCGACCGCGCATACGCTGATGCTGATCAACAAGGCCGAGGCGGGAGAGACCTTTATCGGCGCCAAGGTGTTCGATGGAGCCTCCGCCGATGGAGCCGTCACGATCAGCGCCGTGATCGGCCAGGCGCTGCCGCAGCCGACGCCGATCGCCACCGGTCCGAACCCGACTTCGCCAGCCCCGGAGGCGACGCCCGAGCTGAAATCTCCGCTGCTCGACCGGAAATCCTGGAACATCCGCATGGCGTTCTTCCCGGATGACGACAAAGCCCAGGAGCCGGATTACGAGCTTGGCATGCGCCTTCTGGACAATGGCGTCTCAGCCGAGATGAGCCTCGACTATGGCGATTTCGCCATGAAGGCCAAACTGAAAGAGCTCGAGGCGCTGCCCAAGCCCACCTGCTGACGGCCTATCGGTACAAGCGCCTCGCCCGCAGCGTGAGACCGAGACCGACCGAGCCGAATTTGTCGCCTTCGACCACCCGTGCGGCGGGGACCGCCGCCAGGATACCGGCGCGGACATGCGGTAGCAGGGTCGAACCACCGGTCAGGAACACGGTGCTGATCCGGTCGGCGGTCAATCCGGCTTGGGCCAGGCAGAGCGCGATCCGCGCGGCGATGCCCGAGGCCAGCGTCCCGGTTGCGCGTTCGAAGGCGGTGCGCGTGATCGTCACCGCCAAGCCGGGCTCGACCCAATCCAGCGACAGCGCGGTCTCGGCCGCTTCCGAGAGGCCGATCTTGGCGGCTTCGACATCGATCGCGAGGGTATGGCCGCGCCGTTCGGCGATCACCTGGATCAACCGGTCGAACAGCGCCGGCCGTCGCGCCTCGTGTCTGACCTGGCGCAACTCCGCCAGAACCTTCGGCGCATAGAGGAAGTTGATCCGCGACCAAGTGGCGAGATCGACGTAATAGCCATTTGGCGCCAAGAGGCCCGGCCGTAGCATGGGGCTCTGATAACCCAGATGCGGCATCACCGCGGCGAGGCTGAGCAGACGGTCGAAATCCGTGCCGCCGATTCTGACACCGTCATTTGCCAGGATGTCGGTACTGCGATCGGCCTGCTCCCGCCGGTGCGGGCCCAGCCGGACGATCGAGAAATCCGAGGTGCCGCCGCCGATATCGGCGATCAACGCGATCTCCTCGGCCGTCACCTGCTGTTCGTAATCCAGGGCGGCCGCGATCGGTTCGTATTCGAAGCTGACATGGCGGAAGCCGATGCCATGGGCGATTTCCTCAAGCGCCTGCTGCGCGGCGCGGTCGGCCGCGTCGTCGCCATCGACGAAATGCACCGGCCGGCCATGCACCACCGCGTCGAGCGGAATGCCGGTCGCGGTCTCCGCCCGCCGCTTGATCTCCGCGAGCAGGCGGCCGATCACCGCCCGAAAGCCGATGCGGCTGTTCAGCAGGCGGGTTTCCTCGTCGATCAGGCTGGTGCCCAGGATCGATTTCACCGAACGCATCAACCGTCCCTCGGCGCCCCCGACATAGGCGCCGATCGCTTCCCGGCCGATCAGGCTGGCGCCGGTCGTGAAGTCGAAGAAGATGGCGCTGGGCAGGGTCGTGGCCTGGCCTTCGAGCGGCACCAGGGCGACACTTGCGCCCTGCGCGGTCCCCAAGGTCGAATTCGACGTGCCGAAATCCAGACCGCAGAACGCCATCGTGCTCCCTCACCGTCACGCCGCCGGCACCCGGGGGCCGGCGACAAAGCTGCGGGTGATACGCCGGGCGAGGCGCGAACGCCAGCCGGAACTTGCTAAGCCGGAACTTGCTCCGCTCGGTTTCCGTCGGCGGTGACATGTTGCTGGAAAGCATCGGCATAATGAGCGAGCATTCCGGCCGAGCGCGGCCAGCGGCTGTCGCCGCATGGCTGCCGTGCCAGCGCCACCCCCGAGGGATGATCGGACGATGCAAAACACGCCGGAGATTTGGAATTATGTGGACGCCAAGAAGGAGGCCTTCGAGGCGCTGAGCGACCGGGTCTGGGGCATGCCCGAGACCTGCTATACCGAACACGGGTCGGTCGCCGAGCATAGTGCCGAGCTGGAGCGGCAGGGTTTTCGGATCACGCGGAACGTCGCGGATATCCCGACCGCGGTGATGGGGGAGGCGGGCGAGGAAGGGCCGGTCATCGCCATTCTGGGCGAATACGACGCGTTGCCGGGGCTGAGCCAGGAAGCGGGCGTCGCCGAATATCGGCCGATGGAGCGCGACGGTCATGGCCATGGCTGCGGTCATAACCTGCTGGGTTCCGGCTCCCTGCTCGCGGCGACCGCGGTCAAGGACTGGCTGGCGGCCAAGGGCATCAAGGGACGCGTCCGCTATTACGGCTGTCCGGCCGAGGAGGGCGGCGGCGCCAAGGCGTTCATGGTCAAGGCCGGGGTATTCGACGATGTCGATATCGCCTTTTGTTGGCACCCGGAATCCTTTTGCGAGGTGCTCAACGCCAATTCTCTGGCCAATTCGCGGGTCGATTTCAAGTTCGCCGGCCGGGCCTCGCATGCCGCGGCCGCGCCGCATCTGGGCCGCAGTGCCTTGGACGCGGTCGAGCTGATGAATGTCGGGGTTAATTACCTGCGCGAACACATGCCAAGCGATTGCCGCGTGCATTACGCGCTGATCGATGCCGGCGGCATCGCGCCCAACGTGGTGCAGGCGAACGCCATGGTGCGCTATTCGATCCGCGCGCCGAGCCTGCCCGGCATGACCGCGCTGGTCGAGCGGGTGAAAAAGGTGGCGCAGGGGGCCGCCCTGATGACAGAGACGCAGGTCGAGATCACCGTGATCAGCGCGGTGTCCAACCTGCTGCCCAACACGCCGCTTGAAGACGCCATGTGGCGGAATCTGGAGCGGCTTGGCCCGCCGGAATTCGACGGCGCCGATCGAGACTTCGCCCGCAGCATCCAGGAGACGCTCACGGAGGAGGATCTGGCCCATACCTATCGGCGCTTCGGCCTGGGCGAACCGACGGATAAGCCGCTTTGCGACGCCATCGTCCCGCGCGATGCGCCGCATATGCCGATGATGGGGTCGACCGATGTCGCCGATGTGAGCTGGGTCGTGCCCATGGTGCAGATGCATGGCGCCACCTGCGCCGTCGGCACGCCGTTTCACTCCTGGCAGCTTGTCGCCCAAGGCAAGAGTCCGGCGGCCAAGAAGGGCATGGTGCACGCCGCCAAGATCATGGCCGCCACCGCCATCGACGCATTGAACGACGAGGCCATCATCACGGCGGCGAAGGCCGATCTGCGCAGGCGAACCGCGAAGACGCCGTATGTCAGCCCGATACCCGACGGCACCAAGCCGCCGATCGAAGCCATGGCCGGGCGCGGATGACAGCGCGCGGATGATCGGGCCGCGTCAGAAGGTCATGCGGAACAGCCAGAACAGCCCGCCCGACAGCATGATCGATACCGGCAGGGTCAGCACCCAGGCCATGATCATGTTGCGGACCGTGTCGAACTGCAGGCCCGAACCGTTCGCCGCCATGGTTCCGGCGACCCCCGAGGACAGCACATGGGTGGTGCTGACCGGCAAGCCATACATGTCGGCGGCACCGATCGTCAGCATCGCGACCATCTCGGCTGAGGCGCCCTGGCCATAGGTGAGGTGGTCCTTGCCGATCTTCTCGCCGACCGTGACGACGATGCGCTTCCAGCCGATCATCGTCCCGAGGCCAAGGGCGATGGCGACCGCGACCTTGACCCAGGTCGGGATGAACTTGGTCGCCTGGTCGAGTTCGCCGCGATAGCTCTTCAGGATCACGAGATCGGCCGGGTTGAAGCTCGGCGCGCCGTTCTTGATCATCAGCCGCAGCGCCTCGTCGGATAGGTACATGTCGTTGCGGATATTGGGCACTTTGTCCTGCGGCACGTTCGCCATGGCCTTGTAGGCGACCATGCTCTGGGCGATGTCCGAGGTGAGCTGCCGCAGTGCCGGCAGGGTGTCGGCCTGCAACCGCTTGGTCTGCACATAGGCGGTCACCGCGGGGCGGACATCGGCCGCGGCCACGATTCCGGCACCGTAATTGCCGAGTGTGGCGGTTGCTTGTTCCGATACAGTGATGAAATGCTGCGCGGGTTCGCCGATCAACGACGCGTTGAGCGCATAGGCCGTCGGCACGGTGCCGATCAGGATCAGCATGATCAGGCCCATGCCCTTCTGGCCGTCATTCGAGCCATGGGCGAAGCTCACGCCGGTGCAGGTGAAGATCAGCAGCGCTCGGACCCATAGCGGCGGCGGATTGTTGCCTTCCGGCGCCTTGTAGAGCGACTTGATCGGCACCACGGCCTTCAGGATCAGCAGCAGCAGTGCCGAGCCGATGAAGCCGACCGCCGGAGAGACCAACAGGGCGCGGCCGATGCCGAGGGCCTGGTCCCAATCGACGCCGCTGGTGCCGTTGCTGGCGGGCGCCATCAGCTGGTTCATCAGGCCGACGCCGATGATCGAGCCGACCAAAGTATGCGAGCTGGAGGATGGCAGGCCGAAATACCAAGTGCCCAGATTCCAGATGATCGCCGCGATCAGCAGGGCGAAAACCATGGCGAAACCGGCGCTGCTGCCGACCTGGAGAATGAGCTCGACCGGCAGCAGCGAGACGACCGTGAAGGCCACGGCGCCCGAAGAGGTCAGCACGCCGAGGAAATTGAAGGTGCCGGACCAGACGACCGCTGCCGTCGGCGGCAGCGAATGAGTGTAGATCACCGTGGCGACCGCGTTGGCGGTGTCGTGGAAACCGTTTACGAATTCGAAGCCCAAGGCGATCAGCAGCGCCACGCCGAGCAGCACATAGGGCAGGATCGAGCTGCTGTGCACGCCGTGCAGATCGGCGAGCAGATGCGATACCGCGTAGACGGCACCGACCAGCAGCAGCACCAGAACCCCGGCGCTCAACAGCTTGTTTCCGCCTGGCTTTAGGTTCGGACCGGTGAGGGTGGCTGCTTCCCGCATGGCGTTCTTCTCCCTAAACCGAAAGGTTCGACACCCTTCCTATAGGGGGATTTTGTGACAGCTTAAGGACTCGGGGCGGAGGATGGAGAACGGCCGGATGCCCGCTACCGGGGGTCGCCCAAGCCGCGGCCTTTGAGGATGGCGGTCGGCCCCAGTTTCGCCCGCACCAGATCCATGGCCCGTTCGACCCGGGCACGTTTCGCCGCGGCGGGATCGGCCAAATCGGGCGGGTCGGCGGTATCGGCCGGCAGCAACCCCGTGGTGCCGATGCCGATCAGTCGATAGGCGGTCCCATCGGCCTCCCGCTCCAACAGAGGCCGTACCGCTCGGAACAGCGTATCGGCGAGCTGGGTCGGGGCGTGCAGCCGCGTCGCCCGCGTCCGCAATTGGAAGTCGGCGCCCTTGAGCTTCAGGGTGAGGCCGCTGCCGGCGAGCGCCGCCTGTTTCAGACGGGAGGCGACCCGCTCGCACAGCGGCCATAGCACTGCGAGCAGCCGCTCCGGATCGGCGATATCGGTGTCGAAGGTGGTTTCCGCCGAGATGCTTTTGGCGGGGGAGGCGGGATCCACCGGACGATCGTCGTGTCCCCAGGCGAACCGCGCGAGCCGGCGGCCGATCGCGCCGTAACGGCGCATCAGATCGGTCTCCTCCATCGCCTGCAACTGGTCGATCGTCCGGATGCCGTCGCGCACCAGGCGATCGTTCAACCCGCGACCGACGCCGGGGATCAGCGCCACCGGCCGGCCGGCGAGAAAACTCGCCGCTTCGGCGCGGCCGATGACCCGGAAGCCGCGCGGCTTATCCATGTCGGAGGCGACCTTGGCGAGGAACTTGCCGGCACTCAAACCGATCGAGACGGTGATGCCGATCTCCCCTTCGATCCGCCGCGCCAAACGCGCCAGGGTGAGCGCCGCGATCGCGCCATGCAGCCGTTCGGTGCCGCTGAGATCGAGATAGGCCTCGTCGATCGATACGGCCTCGACCAGCGGTGTGGTCGCGCGCATCAACGCGCGCACTTCATGGCCGATGCGGCGATATTTCGCCATGTCCGGGCGGATCACGACTGCCTCCGGGCAGGCCTTCAGCGCCTTGAACATGGGCATCGCCGAGCGGACGCCATAGAGCCGAGCGATGTAGCAACAGGTCGTCACCACGCCGCGCGTCCCGCCGCCGACGATCACCGGCTTGTCCGCCAGCTCCGGCCGATCGCGCTTTTCGACGCTGGCATAGAACGCATCGCAATCGATATGACCCAGCGTCAGGCTGGTCAACTCGTCATGGATGACGAGGCGCGGCGAACCGCATCGGCGGCAGCGGCCGACCTTGGCACCGTCGGAGCTCTGGGGTGGGACATCGACGGTCAGGCATTCGCGACAAAGCGCCGCCGGGGTCTCGCTCAAGATGGCCCGGTCGTGGCCGGCCACAGCCACGCGGCGCCGCGCACGCCGCTGGAATCGCCATGCAAGGGCGGCAGCAGCCGCGTCCGCACGGTGTCCGAGAAGATATGCGCGCCCCAGAGTTCCGGGACGCGCCGATACAGCATCTCGATCCGCGACAACCCGCCGCCCAGCACGATCGCTTCCGGGTCCAGAATGTTGACGACACCGGCGAGCGAACGGGCCAGCCGCTCCGCGTAGCGTTCCAGACTGGTCGCCGCGGCCGCCTCGCCGGTGCCGGCCGCGGCGGCGATGTCGCGCGCGGTGGGGCCCCCCGCTTCAGGATTGACGCGCGCGTGATCGGCGGCGAGGGCAGGACCGGACAACCAGGTTTCGATGCAACCGTGGCGCCCGCAATAGCAGGCTGGGCCGGGACGCTCGCCATCCAGCGGCCTCGGCAGCGGATTATGACCCCATTCCCCGGCGATGCCGTTCGGGCCGCTCAAGAGCCGGCCATCGATCACCACGCCGCCGCCGACGCCGGTGCCGATGATCACCCCGAAGACGATACCGGCACCGGCCGCCGCGCCGTCGGTCGCTTCGGACAGCGCGAAGCAATCCGCGTCATTGGCAATCCGGACCGGTCGATCCAGCGCCTCGGCCAGCAGGTGATCGAGCGGTGTGCCGATCAGCCAGGTGGAATTGGCATTTTTGATCAGACCGGTCGCGGTCGACAGCGACCCCGGGATGCCGACGCCGATTGTCCCGCGACCACCGGCCTCGGCCTCAACTTCTTCGACAAGCTGCCGGACCGTCTCGACCGTCCGCGTGACGCTGCCGGTCGGGCTGGGGATGCGGCGGCGGACGCGCAGGACGCCGGCATGATCGAAGGCGACCGCCTCAATCTTGGTGCCGCCCAGGTCGATGCCGATACGAATTTCGCCCGCGGCCAACGGTTGCCCTACGTCATGCGGCGCATTTCCGTTATGAAGATGAGGGCGTGTCGCCCAGCCGTTCGTCATGGTAGCCACCGATCAAAATTAATTACGAAAAATTAAGCTTATCACTGCATTGTGGATTGCCTGAGATGCGCCGCGAAGACGGTCATGGGCGGTGAACAACGTGTGGAATACCCTGACATCGGTCGGACGGCCCGAACAAGCCGATTTGCTGGACAAGGAACTTCCCATGACCAAGACGATCCTGATCGTCGAAGACAACGATCTGAATATGAAGTTGTTTCACGATCTGCTCGAGGCTCACGGCTACAACACCTTGCAGACCAAGGACGGCATCGAAGCACTCAAACTTGCTCGTCAGCATCGTCCCGATCTCATTCTGATGGACATTCAGCTGCCGGAGATTTCCGGGCTGGAGGTCACCAAATGGATCAAGGAAGACGATGACCTGAAATCGATCCCGATCATCGCGGTGACCGCCTTTGCGATGAAGGGCGACGAGGAAAAGATGCGTGAGGGCGGTTGCGAGGCGTATTTGGCGAAGCCGATTTCCGTCGCCTACTTCATCAAAACGCTGCAGCACTTCCTGAATTAGCCCGGATTAGAAGGTAAAGCTAATGTCGGCTCGGGTTCTGGTCGTCGACGATATCGAGGTCAATGTCAAACTGCTCGAAGCCAAGCTTTTGAGCGAATATTACGACGTTCTGACCGCGTCGAACGGCCCGGCCGCGCTGGAAATCGCGGTGCGCGAAACGCCCGAAATCATCCTGCTGGACGTCATGATGCCGGGGATGGACGGGCTGGAGGTCTGCCGTCGCCTGAAAGCCGACGAGCGGACCAAATATATCCCGGTGGTCATGGTGACGGCGCTGAGCGACGTAGCCGACCGGCTGCGCGGCCTCGATGTCGGAGCCGACGATTTTCTGACCAAGCCGGTCAATGACATCGCCTTGTTCGCCCGTGTCCGGTCGCTGATCCGGCTGAAGCGGACGATGGATGAGTGGCTGCTGCGCGAGGAAATCAACGGCAGGCTATCGGCCTTATCGGGCGACGCCCCGGTGGTCGATGTCGACAGCTTCGAGCCGGCGAATATCCTGCTGCATGAAGACAGCCAGCTTGCCGCCAGCAAGATCAAGCAGATCCTGGAGCCGATGACCAAGACGCTGGTCACCGTCAAGACCAACGCCGCGGCCCATGCCGAGGCGATGGCCAGCCCCTTCGACCTGCTGATTCTCAGCATGTCGCTCGAACAGGATGATCCGCTGCGCCTGGTCTCGCAATTCCGCGCCGCCGAGGCGACCCGGCAATTGCCGATCCTGCTGATCGCCGAGGACACCGATTTCCCCCGCCTGGCCAAGGGCCTGGATCTCGGTGCCAACGACTACATCATCCGTCCGCTCGACCGGAACGAGTTGATCGTCCGGGCACGCGGCCAGATCAAGCGCAAGCGACTGCAGGAGAAGCTACTGCACAACTATAAGCGCGGCATGGCGCTGGCGCTGACCGACGATCTAACCGGCCTCTACAACCGGCGCTATCTGACGGCGCATCTCGATACGTTGCTGCGTCGGGTTTCGGGTCCGCAAAAAGGCCTGTCGGTGATCATGTTCGATCTCGATCACTTCAAGAAGATCAACGATACCTACGGCCATGCGGTCGGTGACGAGGTTCTGGTCGAGATCGCCAAGCGGGCGCTCGGCAATGTGCGCGGCTTTGACCTGATCGCCCGTTATGGCGGCGAGGAATTCGTCGTGGTCATGCCGGAAAGCACGCTTGCGAGCGCCACCGCCACCGCCGAGCGCCTATGCCGCACCGTCAACGAAAAGCCGTTCACCATTTCGCATCCGGTCGGCGAGATCGTGGTCACGATATCGGTGGGTGTTTCGGGCACGACGGCCGAAACACCGATCAGCCCGGCCGATCTGCTGAAGCAGGTCGACGACGCGCTTTATGCCGCAAAGAACGGCGGTCGCAATACCGTGCGGGTCTTCGGCAAGGCGGTGGAGAGTCTGCCGGCGCCGTCGATCCCGGGCGCGTCCTTATCGCAAACGATGCGTCGCGCTCTGGTGTCCTGACGCCGAGCCACGCTACCGCTCCATACCGAGCTGCATTTCCGAACGTCAAATGAGCCGCTTCTAAAAAGCGGCTCCTCCACACTGACAGCTACTTGATCTTCGTTTCCTTGAAGGCGACGTGCTTACGCACGACCGGATCATACTTCCGGAGTTCCATCTTTTCCGTTTTGGCGCGCGGGTTCTTTTTCGTAACGTAGAAAAAGCCGGTATCGGCGGTGCTTACGAGCTTGATCAGGACAGTGCTAGATTTGGCCATGGCCGGGTTCCGGCTAGAGTTTTAAGGGACTGCGCAACCTAGTGAAAAGCACCGGCGTGTCAAGTCCGGCCTTGCGCTGGGTGTCCGGCGGATGCGGTCAACGCAGGGCGGCGGCGTTGACATGCATCGCGCTTCGGGCGGCGACCATCGCCGGGGCGTTGAGGGCCGCCCGATAGAGGGTCGGATCCGCCAGCAACCGCTTGGCGACCTTGATATCGGCGGCCGGTTCCTTGGTTTGCTGCGGACAGCTGTTGCGCAGGTCGGACCATTGGGCGTCGCTGAGCGTCGCGCGCGATTGCAGTTCGATCGGCGTCCGCGGATGCGTCCCGCGATCGATCGCGATCATGGTCGCCTTGCCATCGTCCGAGAGACCGCTGGTGCAGAATGTCGGCACCACCCCGTGGGTGTGCAACAAATACCCGGCCGGGGTGAACAGCTTGGCCCAGGTCAGCGTCAGCTCCCCCTCGTTCGGCAGGCCCAAGACGGTTTGCACCGTACCCTTGCCATAGGATGTCGAGCCGACGATCACCGCGCGGCCGTTATCCTGCAACGCCGCCGCGACGATTTCCGATGACGACGCGGAGCCGCCATTGACCAGCACCACCAAGGGCAGGCCGCCGGATAGGTCGTGATCCGTCGCATCATAGGTCTGATCGCTTTGCGGATGGCGCCCCCGGGTCGTCACCACGGTTCCCGAATTGAGGAAATCGCCGGTCACCAAGACCGCCTGGTCGAGCAGCCCACCGGGGTTGCCACGCAGGTCGAGCACGATGCCGTGCAACGACGATCCCATCTCGCGCCGCGCCTTCAGCAGCTCATCGGTGACCGATCCCGCGGTGTGCTGGTTGAAGGTCGTGATGCGCAGGATCGCGACGCCGTCCTCACGCTGGGTAAGCACGGTTGGCGTCACGATCAGCGAACGGGTGATCTGGACCTGAAGCGGTGCCTGATTGCCGGTGCGCAGGATGCCCAGCATCACCTTGGTGTCGATCGGCCCGCGCAGGCGCTTCACCACATCGCCCTGGGTCAAACTGCTGATCGAAACGCCGTCGATCGTGGTCAAACGGTCATCGATCCGGAGGCCGGCGGCCGTCGCCGGGCTGTTGGGCAGCACCGAGGTGATGCGCGCCTCCTTGCTATCGGCGTAATCCAGCGTGACGCCGATGCCGCCGAAGCCGTCGCGCGCCGCCCGCTGATCGCGCGCCGTGTCGGCCCCCGCATAGCGGGAAAAGCGGTCGAGCTTGGGCAGGATGCCGTCGAACACACGACGGTACAGATCCTCATCGGTCTGGCCGGCGAGTTCCGGCGATCTCCGCCGGGCTATCCGCAGCACTTCCGAGGTGACCTTGCCCCAGGCGGCATAGTCATTGAGGGCGGGGGCGGGAAGCCGTTCCACCACGGTCTGGTCGACGCTGATCACCAGTTGACGGCCGATCTCCGAGACCGTGAAACTGGGGTCCAGCGTCGACAGGTTTTCCAACCCGGCCACGGCCAGTGTCTCGACCGGTATCGGCTCCAGATAAAACTCGCTGATCTCGCCATAGGTTCGGGTAAACAGACGCCCGGACGGGTCCGCCGAGACGCCACGGGTGTCGTCGCCGCCGGTGCTGCAAGCGGTCAGCAGAAACAGCACAAGCCTGACGGCCATCCAGGCAGGACGGTTGCGTCTGATCGTCGTGCCGGATGTCATATGGTCCGAGGGGATCGGCGCGTGGCGGGCGACCGGGTCAATCGCCATGACGGCGCCCGTCCGGTCGCAGCATCGAGCGGAGCGTGACGCGAAACCGATCCTTGTGCCTCCGAACCATGCTGCATTCCGTCACTGACCGACACATCGGCGAGGTTTCCATAGGGTTGATCGCAGCATAATCCCGCCGCTTCGGAAGCGCCTTGAGAAACGCGCTTCCGATCACCGGTCGGTCGTCTGAACCAAGCATCGAATACTACATCGTGCAAGCGACAATAAACCCTTAACTCATCGGCTTAGGGTGCTGATCCGACGCTATCGAGCGGAGAACGATCTACTTGCGAGGGCGACGACGGCCGGGTGGACGGGCCGCCGGTTTGCCACGGCTCAATCTGGCGGTAAGCCGGGTGGCACTGGCGGCTGGCCGCGTCCCGCTTGCCTCGTCGCCTTCGATCAGGTCGAACAGCAGGCCGCCGGTCACCGGATCGGCCTCCGCCAAACGCACATCGACCGTGTCGCCCAACCGGTAGACCCGCCCTGACCGGCGGCCGACCAGGCGATGATGCTCGGCTTCGTGGATGTAATAATCGCCCGGCAGCCGACGCATCGGGACCAGACCGTCGGCGCCGGTATCGGCCAAGGTCACGAACAAGCCGGCCCGCGTCACGCCATTGACCCGACCCCGAAACTCGGCACCGACACGGTCGGCCATGAAAGCCACCGTGAAGCGATCCACCGCCATTCGCTCGGCGGCGGCGGCGCGTCGTTCGGTGCGTGAGAGGTGCAGGCCGGTCTCGGCGAAGACCTCAGGCTCGACCGGTGCCAGACCGCCTTCGCCAAGGTCGAGACCGGCGACCAGTGCCCGATGCACCAGGAGATCGGCATAGCGCCGGATCGGCGAGGTGAAATGCGCGTAGCGGCGCAGGCCCAGCCCGAAATGCCCAATATTATCCGGCGCATAGACCGCCTGTGCCTGGCTGCGCAGGACCAGATCGTTGATCAGGGAAGCCTCCGGCCGGTCCTTCGCCCCCAACAGCAGACGGTTGAACTGCTGGGGTGTCGCACCCTGGCCCTTGGACAGCTTTAGATCGGCGATCTCCAGGCTGTCGAGGAACTCGCGCAAGGATTCGAGTTTGGCCGGATCCGGTTTGTCGTGCACCCGGTACATGCAGGGACGATGCAGCCCCTCCAGAGTTTCGGCGGCGGCGACATTCGCCGCGATCATGCATTCCTCGATCAGCTTATGGCTATCCAGGCGGGCGCGTGGCTCGATCCCGGCGACCTGGCCGGCCGCGTCGATGATCACGCGCCGCTCCGGCAGGTCGAGCTCCAGCGCACCGCGCCGCCGCCGCGCCTGGTCCAGGGCGGCATAGACGCCATAGAGCGGGCGCAGCACCGGTTCGACCAGCGGCGCCGTCTCGGCATCCGGCTGGCCGTCGAACGCCGCCTGGGCCCGTTCATAGGTCAGCCGCGCGGTCGAGCGCATGACGCCGCGAACGACCTGGTGGCGCAGCTTGGTGCCGGCGGCGTCGAACCAAAGGTGGATCGCCATGCAGGCGCGCTCGACCGACGGCTTCAGGGAGCAGAGTTCGTTCGACAGCGCCTCCGGCAGCATCGGCACGACCCGGTCCGGGAAATACACCGAATTGCCGCGCTCGCGCGCGTCGCGATCCAGCGCCGATCCGGGCCGGACATACCAGGAGACATCGGCGATCGCGACCAGCAGGTGCCAGCCGCCGGGGTTCTCCGGATTCGGATCGGCCTCGGCCCAAACGGCGTCGTCGAAATCCCGGGCATCGGCGCCGTCGATGGTGACCAGCGGCACGTCGCGCAGATCCGTCCGGCGGCCGAGCTGGACCGGCTGGGCGGCTTCCGCCTCGGCGATCGCCGCCGGCGAGAACCGCGTCGGAATATCGTTGGCGTGGATCGCCAGCAGGCTGATAGCGCCCGGCGCATCGAAGCTGCCCAGACGCTCCACCACCTTGACGCGCGGCAGGCCCAGACGTCCGCCTGACGCCATTTCGGCCAGCACCAGCTCGCCTTCGAGCGCGTCGAGAGCGTCCTCGGCTTTGACCCGATACTCGGTCTTTTGGCGCCGATCGGTCGGCACGATCCGGCCGCCATCGCGGCCTGGATGAAATATGCCCAGCACCTTCTCGCCGGCGCTGGCGACCCGGCGGATCACCGTGGCGGCGTAGGTGCCATCATCGAGACGGACGATGCGGGCGACCGCGCGCTCGCCGGCCGCCAATGCGATGCTGCCAACCACCCCGCTGATCAATCGGATCGCCGGCGGCGGCTCGATCGGCGAGTTGCCGACCAGCCGCGCCAGCATGTCGCCGTCTTGGTCGAGGCCGGTCGCTTCGACCACCGCGATCGGCGGCAGGTCGGCGACAGCTTCCCCGATCGGCAGGGCTGGGGCAGGGGGCACCACCACATCGGGCGGGGCGGTCTCATCGACCACGGGGACGACCGTTACCGCTGGAATGAGCGGCGCCAACCGACGATGCTCCTCGCGAATCACCGTCCCGCTCCGTTCGATATCCTTAATCACGCCCTTCAACGCGACCCGGTCGGCCGGCCCGACCTTGAAGGCGCGCACGATGTCGCGCTTGCCGACCGGCGTCGGGCTCGCTTCGATGAAGGCGATGATTTCCTGGCGGGTCGGCATGCCGCGCGGCGGCCGCTTGGCACCTTTGGTTGGACGTCGGGTCCGCACCGTCCGGTCAGTCGGGCTGATAGCGGCGGCCCACGCTGGCGGCCTTGCGCAGGGTCGGCTTGGGCGGCTCGGGCGGTGGCGGTTCGACGGCCGGGTGCAGCGCCGTCACCGTGGCGGGCTTGGCCTTCGCGGTCTTCGGCTTCGCCCCGGTCTTTGGTTTCGTCGCGGCTTTGGGCTTTGTCATGGTCTGGGGTTTCTCGCCAGCCTCGGCTTTCGCCGTGGTCTTTGGTTTGGCCCCGCTCTTTGATTTAGCGGCCGGCTTAGATTTGGCGGCTTTGGCCTTGCCGCGCGTCTTGCCCGGGTTTTTCAGCTTCTGCGCCTCGAGCAAGGCCACCGCCTGGTCGAGCGGGAAGGTCTCCGGATCGGCCCCCCTGGGCAGCGAGGCGATCACGCCGTCATGGCTGACATAGGGTCCATAGCGGCCCTTGAACAAGCCGATCGGCGCTTCATCGGCCGGGTGCGGGCCGACCACGCGCAACGGGGTCGGAGCGCCGCGTGATCCCTTGGAGGGTTCGGCCAGCAGGCTGACGGCCCGGTTGATGCCGATCGACAGCACATCGTCATCGGCTTGCAGCGATTTATAGGTGTTGCCCAGCTTGATATAGGGACCGAACCGGCCGATGCCGGCGAGGATCGGCTCGCCGGTGGCCGGGTGGGTGCCGATATCGCGGGGCAGCGCCAGCAGCTTGAGGGCCGTATCCAGATCGATATCGGCGGCCTTCAGGCCGCGCGGCAGCGATACCCGTTTGGGCTTGGCTTCGCCATCGGCGTCGCCGAGCTGGACATAGGTGCCGTAGGGACCCTTGCGCAGGCTGACCTGCAGCGAGGTCGCCGGATCGGCGCCCAGTACGCGCGGTCCAGCCTCGGTCGGCTCCCCAGCCTCGCCCTGACCGGGCTCCATGCCGAGCGGACGGGTGAAGCGGCATTCCGGATAGTTCGAGCAGCCGATGAAGGCGCCGAACTTGCCGAGCTTCAGGCTGAGGCGACCGGCATTGCAAACCGGGCAGAGCCGCGGATCACGCGCGCGCACCTCGCCGGCGATTTCCTCGGGGAAGAAATGCCGGCCCAGATCTTCGTCCAGCGCATTCAGCACCTGGGTGATCGTGAGGTCCTTGGTGCCGGCGATCGCCGTGTTGAACTCGGCCCAGAACTTCCGCAGTACTTCTTTCCAATCGGCCCGCCCGCCGGAAATCTCGTCGAGCTGGTTCTCCAAATCGGCGGTGAAGGAATACTGCACATAGCGCTCGAAGAAGCTCTGCAGGAACGCGGTCACCAGCCGGCCGCGATCCTCGGGCACGAAGCGCTTTTTATCGAGGACGACATAGGTGCGGTCCTGCAGCACCTGGATGATCGAGGCATAGGTCGACGGCCGACCGATGCCCAGCTCCTCCAACCGCTTCACCAGGCTCGCCTCGGTGAAACGCGGCGGCGGCTGGGTGAAGTGCTGGTCGGGCCGGATGGCGAGGCGGGTCAGCGCATCGCGCTCGGCCATCGGCGGCAGACGTCGGTTCTCCTCGTCCTCGTCGTCGTCGCGGCCTTCCTGGTAGAGCTTGAGGAAGCCGTCGAACACGATGACCGAGCCATTCGCCCGGAACTGCAAGCGGCTGTTTTGCGCGGCGATATCGACCGCGACCTGATCGAGCACGGCGGATTCCATCTGGCTGGCGATGGTGCGCTTCCAGATCAGCTCGTAGAGCCGCAATTGATCGGCATCAAGGAACCCGGCCAGTTCCGCCGGGTGGCGGGTGACGTCGGTCGGTCGGATCGCCTCATGCGCCTCTTGGGCGTTCTTGGCGACCACCTTGTATTGGCGCGGGGCGGCGGGGTGATAATTGGCGCCGAATTCGTCGGCGATCAGCCCGCGCGTCGCGGTCACCGCGTCGGCGGACAGCGCCACGCCATCGGTTCGCATATAGGTGATGAGGCCGACGGTCTCGCCGCCGAGTTCGATACCCTCGTAGAGCCGTTGCGCCACCTGCATGGTACGGCTGGCGCCGAGGCCCAGCTTGCGGGATGCTTCCTGCTGCAGGGTCGAGGTGGTGAAGGGCGGTTGCGGATGCCGGCGGCTTTGCTTGCGCTCGACCTTCAGGACGTCGAATTGGGGTTCGGCCTCGATCTGTGCCACGGCAGCGGCGGCCGCCGCCTGGGTGGCGAGATCGAATTTATCCAGCCGCTTGCCGTCCAGCTGGCTGAGGCGGGCGGCGAATATCGCACCCGCGGCGGTCTTGAAATCGGCTTCGACGGTCCAGTATTCACGCGGCTTGAAGATCTCGATCTCCGCCTCGCGTTCGCAGATCAGGCGCAGCGCCACCGACTGAACTCGGCCGGCGGACCGGCTGCCCGGCAGCTTGCGCCACAGCACCGGCGACAGGGTGAAGCCGACCAGATAATCCAGCGCGCGGCGCGCCATATAGGCGTCGACCAGCTCGTCATTCAGCTCGCGGGCGTTGCGGAACGCCTCCAGCACCGCGGTTTTGGTGACCTCGTTGAACACCACACGCTTCACGGTGACGCCGTTCAGCGCCTTGCGCCGTTTCAGTTCCTCGCGGACATGCCAGGAAATCGCCTCGCCTTCGCGATCCGGGTCGGTGGCCAGGAACAGGTTGTCGGCGGACTTCATCGCCTGGACGATGTCCTTCAGCCGCTTCTCGGCGCGGTCATCGACCTCCCACGACATGGCGAAGTCTTCATCCGGCCGCACCGAGCCGTCCTTGGCCGGCAGGTCGCGGACATGGCCGTAGCTGGCGAGGACGGTGTACTCGTCACCTAGATATTTGTTGATGGTTTTCGCCTTGGCAGGCGATTCGACGACGACGACGTTCATGCGTTGGCCGACGACCCTCTGTCTTCCGGAATTGCCGGCGACCCATAGCTCAACTGAAGGACACCCTGTTGCCGGGGTGGCGGTCGAGCCGCCCGGCCAATTCCAGCTCAAGCAGGATGGTCGCCACGACCGCGGGGGACACTTGGCACTGCCGCACGAGTTCGTCAACCGGAACCGGTGACGGGCCGAGCCGCTCGATCAGCGAATTCCGGGCTTTCTCCGGCACGCTATCGGCCTCTTCATCGGATTGAACCACGTCTTTCCTCCGGAACCGGGCGGCCGGCCGCTCGGCCAAGGTCATGCCGATGCCGGGCTCGAGTGCCTGCAGAATATCCGTGGCGCTTTCGGTCAGGGTGGCCCCGTGGCGGATCAGATCGTTGGTGCCCCGGCAGCGCGGGTCGAGTGGCGAGCCCGGGACGGCGAAGACCTCGCGCCCTTGCTCGGCGGCGAACCGCGCGGTGATCAGCGAGCCTGATTTCAGCGCCGCCTCGATCACCAGCACACCGACCGATATGCCAGAGATCAAGCGATTGCGGCGCGGGAAATGACGCGCCTGGGGCACGGTGCCGACCGGTAGCTCGGCGATGACGACTCCGTGCTCGACGATCTCGCCATAGAGGGCAGTGTTTTCCTCCGGATAGATGACGTCGACGCCGCCGGCGACCACCGCCGCCGTGCCGCTCATCAGCGCCCCGCCATGGGCGGCCGCGTCGACGCCGCGCGCCAGGCCGGAGGTCACCAGCAGCCCCGCGCGGCCGAGGTCGTAGGCGATCTCCCGGGCGAAGCGCTGGGCGCTGGCCGACGCGTTGCGGGCACCGACCACGCCGATGCCTCGGCGGCGCAGCAGGTCGACCCGACCGCGCACCGAGATCAGCGGCGGCGCGTCGTCGAGGGCCGCCAGCGCCACGGGATAACCGGGCTCGCCCCAGGCCAACAGCGTGGCACCGACCTTGTCGAGGGCCGCCAGCTCCTGCTCCGCCACGGCACGCGACGCCACGGCGATCGCCGCCCGCCGGCCACCCCGCCGAGCCAGATCGGGCAGGGCCTGGAGGGCCGCGGCGGCGCTGCCGAAGCGTCCGAGCAGTTGGTAGAACGTGACCGGCCCTACATGCTCGGTACGGATCAACCGCAGCCAGTCGAGCCGTTCCGAAGGATTGAGGGGAGAAGACGCGATCATGGGTGCCGCAGGATGGTGCGGAGGGTGGGGAAGAGTCAACTGGCGCGCGAGTGGCGTGGTGGTTTTACCCGCGTTACTTATCTGGCGGGCCTCCGACACGTATCCAAATGATCAGATGGGTGTCTATGAGAAGGGAAGGTGTCACGGCTTGTCGGTCGAATAGAACGCGTCGAGCGCATCCTGTGGTAGGGACAGATCATCCGGAAGCTTCAAACCACGCAGATCGCCATAAGTGACTTTCCCTGAGGCGGCGAGCGGCACCATCCGTGCCACCGGTCGGCCGTTGCGGGTGATGACGACTTCCTGGTCCGACTCCGCTTGAGCAACAAGCGCTGCGAACTCGGCTTTAGCGCGCGCGATGGACATCTGCATATTTTGTCTCTGAAATAGTCATCATGACCATGGTCATGACGGTCATTTTTTCTAACAAGTCAAATGTCGAGGTTGCCTTATTCGGCCGGCCCGGCTTGTGCAAGACGCGGCCTCTGATAAGGATACGTCGTTCACCCGGGAGACTTGGCCGCATGGCGCTGCTCGATGTCGAGGATCTGGAGACCGTGTTCACGAGCCGGGGCGGCAGCTTCCGGGCGGTCGATCGGGTCAGCTTCTCGATCGAGCGGGGGCGCACACTCGGCATCGTCGGCGAGTCCGGCTGCGGCAAGAGTGTGACATCGCTGTCGATCATGGGGCTGGTGCCGAACCCGCCCGGCCGCATCGCCGGCGGCCGCATCCTGTTCGAGGGCGAGGATCTGTTGACCCGGTCGCCGGCGGCGCTGCGCGAAATCCGCGGCAACCGCATCGCCATGATCTTTCAGGAGCCGATGACCTCGCTCAATCCGGTCTACACGGTGGGCGACCAGATCGCCGAGGGGCTGATCCGCCATCGGGGTCTTGGTCGGGCGGCGGCCCGCGTGCGGACCATCGAGCTGTTGCGCCGGGTGCGCATCCCATCGGCGGAACGGCGGGTCGACGAGTATCCGCACCAGATGTCCGGCGGTATGCGCCAGCGGGTGATGATCGCCATGGCACTCGCCTGCGAGCCGCGATTGCTGATCGCGGACGAACCGACGACGGCGCTCGATGTCACCATCCAGGCGCAGATCCTGGAACTCATGAAGACGCTGCGCGACGAGACCGGCACGGCGATCCTGCTGATCACCCACGATCTCGGGGTGATCGCCGAACTCGCCGACGATGTCGCGGTGATGTATGCCGGCCGGATCGTCGAACAGGCGCCGGTCCGCGCGTTGTTCGCCGATCCTCAGCACCCTTATACGCTGGGCTTGCTCGGGTCGCTGCCCAGGCTGGATGCGGTGCAGGACCGGCTGACCGCGATCGGCGGGTCGGTGCCGGATCCGCGGCACATGCCCGCCGGCTGCCGGTTCGCGCCACGCTGCCCGCTGGCCGATGCGCGGTGCCGAGCCGAACAACCGCCCCTTGATCCCCTTCAAAGCGGCTCGCCGGCGCATCGCGTGGCGTGCTGGAAGGCCCCGGTCGAAAGCCTCGCCGCATGAGTGCGTCCGACCATAAGTCGCGGGGTCGCCCGCTGTTGCGCGTCGAGAATTTGGTGAAGCATTTCCCGGTAACCGGGGGGATGCTGCGCCGCCACGCGCTGGGGGCGGTGAAGGCGGTCGACGGTCTCAGCTTCGACGTGGCGGAAGGCGAGACGCTGGCCGTCGTCGGCGAAAGCGGCTGCGGCAAATCCACCATGGGTCGGTTGGTGTTGCGGCTGATCGAGGCGACCGCCGGGGCGATCTATCTCGACGACAATGACATCAGAGGCTTCGATCGGCACCAACTGCGGTCGATGCGCCGGGACCTGCAGATCATCTTCCAGGACCCGTTCGCCAGCCTCAACCCGCGCATGACCGTGGGCGAGATCATCGCCGAGCCGGTGGCGCTGCACGGGCTCGCGTCGGGCGCTGGGATCGCCGCCCGGGTCCGCGAGCTGCTCGAGGTGGTGGGCCTGCGCGCCACCCATGCGGATCGGTACCCGCATGAGTTTTCCGGCGGACAGCGCCAGCGCATCGGCATCGCCCGGGCCTTGGCGGTGAAGCCCCGGCTGATCGTCTGCGACGAGCCGGTCTCGGCGCTGGACGTCTCGGTGCAGGCCCAGGTGCTGAACCTGTTGCAGGACCTGCAGCGACAATTCGGCCTCAGCTATATCTTCATCGCCCATGATCTGGCGGTCGTGAAGCATATCGGCGATCGGGTCGCGGTCATGTATCTGGGCAAGATCGTCGAACTCGCCGACAAGGACACGCTCTACGCCAATCCTCGGCACCCCTATACCCAGGCGCTGCTCCAGGCGATTCCGGTGCCAGATCCGACCTTGGATCGTCATCGGTTGCTGCTCGAAGGCGATGTGCCCAGTCCATTGAACCCGCCCTCGGGCTGCCGCTTCCACACCCGTTGTCCATTCGTCCAGGAATTGTGCCGACACGAGGAGCCGACGCTCGATCCGGTGTTCGAGGCCGACGGCGGTGGCGGGCATACCGTTGCATGCCACTACCGCGCCACGATCCCGCCGATGGCCGCGGTGGAGACCGGCGCCGCATCGGGGGCCGTCTACCAGACGCGGCTCGCCGTCCTGGACCGGGCGCGCCGCGCCGCGTCGGAGACGGCGACATCCTAGGGGGCGGAACGACCCGCCGATCGCGCTGTTGAGGATGGCAGAGTTGATGGCGTGAACGGCGTGACTGTTGCAGGGCTTGCTTTCGGCCGACCGTCCCGCGCCGTATAGCGACGATAAAAGGTCCCGCCAAGATGAAGCTCCGTGTCGGCTACGACCTGATCTACGACTGCCCGCAACCGACGCCGATGATGTTGATGCTGAACACGCATTATTCGCGGGCGGCCGACATGCTGAAGCCGGATGTGCTGAGAACCGATCCGCCGCTGCCGATCACGAAATATCGCGATGGCTTCGGCAATCTGTGCAGTCGCCTCATGGCGCCGCAGGGGCGTATCGCCATCTCGACATCGGCCTTGCTGGAGATTTCCGATCGGTTCGAGGAGAGACCGTCATCGGGCGAGCAGCATGCGGTGCAGGATCTCCCGGAGGAATGTCTGGTCTTCCTCCTGGGCAGCCGATATTGCGAGACGGATCTGTTGTCCAATATCGCCTGGCAGCTGTTCGGCCAGTCGCCGCTGGGCCGGGATCGCGTGCAGGCGATCTGTGATTTCGTTCATCGACACATCAGCTTTGGCTACGAGCATGCGCGGCCGACCAAGACTGCCTGGGAGGCCTATCAGGAGCGCCGCGGCGTGTGCCGCGATTTCGCCCATCTGGCGGTCACCCTTTGTCGGGCGATGAATATCCCTGCGCGCTATTGCACCGGCTATATCAGCGATGTGGGATTGCCGCCGCCTTACGCGACGATGGATTTCGCCGCCTGGTTCGAGGCCTATGTCGGCGGTACCTGGCAGACCTTCGACCCGCGCAACAACGCGCCGCGGATCGGCCGGGTGCTGATGGCGCGGGGGCGGGACGCGGCCGACGTCGCGATCAGCAATACCTTCGGTATGACGACGCTGGTCAAATTCGACGTAATATGCGAGCCGGAAAAGATCTGAGAGCAAGGAGAGACTATGCTGGATCATGTCATGATCGGGGTTACGGATTTGGTGCGCTCGAAGGCGTTTTATGACCAGGCGTTGAAGCCGCTCGGCATCGAGCGGTTTGCCTCCGACAGCTCCGATTTTGCCGGCTACGGTACTGACAAAAAGGGATTTCTCTGGGTGGCACGGGGTGATGCGGTGCCGGTCGGCGTGCATATCGCCTTCGCGGCGCCCAACCGGTCGATCGTCGATGCGTTCCATGCCGCCGCCATCGCCGCCGGCGGCCGCGACCATGGAGCGCCGGGGCTGCGTCCGCAGTATCATCCGGCGTACTACGGCGCCTTCGTGCTCGACCCCGATGGCCACAACATCGAAGCGGTCTGCCACGCGCCTGTTGAAGGGGCCTGATCTCGGATCGGCCAGAGCCCCCAGGTTCATCGCCCCAGGTTAATCACCCCCGGTTTATCGCCCGTCGAGCGACTGCCGCCATTTCTTGAGGAAGCTGCGCTGCTTCGCCTGGTCGAGATAGACCATGAGGCCCGGTCCGACGCGGATCGGCGCCAAGGCGAGGCCGAGGCGAGCGGTGAGGCCCCGTAAGGTAGCCTCGCCCTCGACATCGTCGCGGATCGGGAACAGGCCGGACTGATTGGCCATCACCGACTGCCCGGATTGCGACAGCAGATAATCCAAGAAGACCCGAGCCGCGTTGGGGTGGACGGCCGCCTTGGGAATGAACGCGATCCGCGACATCACTTGCGTATAATCGCTGGGAAACACGATGCCGAGCTGTGGGTCGTCCTTGATCCGGGACAGGGCATAAGACCCGATCACATTGAAACCGATGAATGAATCGCCGGCGACGATGCGATCGAGCATTAATTCCGAATGGGCGTAGAGACGAACGCCGCTTTGGCCGGCCGCGATGACCAAGTCCCAAATCCGCTCCGACTTCAGCGCGTCCTGCGTGATGAATAAAAAGCCGACATTGCTGCGTTCCGGATCGTAGGTACTGAGCCTGCCCTTGTATTTTTCGGCCTCGGTATCCAGCAACCTGATCAGGTCGGCATGCGTCTGGGGCACGTCCGAGGGGGGAACCAGGTTTTTGTTGTAGGCGAAGACGATCGGCTCGAAGGTGACCCCATAGGCTTCGTTGTGCCAGACCGCCCAGGGCGGCAGATCATCGGCTTCGGGTGACGGGTAGTTGGCGGCGTAGCCATCGTTTTGCAGTTTCATCTGCAGGTCCATGGCGGAGCTCCAGACCACATCCGCGGTCTTGCCGCTGGGCGTTTCGGCGACGACGCGGTCATAGATGTCGCCGCTCAACAGCATGCGGTAATCGACCTTGATGCCGGGGAAACGCGCCTCGAAATCGGCGATCAGCGGATTAGCCGCCAGTCGCTCGGTCGTCGCGTAGACGACGATTTTTTGCTCGGCCGTGGCGGCGGCGACCATGCCGCCGTAATTCGAGGGATAGTCGTCGGGCAAGCTCGGGGCGGGCAAGCTTTCGGCGGCCGCGATCGCAGTCCATGAGAAGATAACGGCGAATATCGCGACCCAGATCTTCGTCATAGCCGTCCCGCCCGTCTTATCGTCCTCGCGCCCTCTGCGGAGCGTCGAACTATTTTGTTGCCCGACGCGCCAGGGTCCCGCAACGTTCAGTTTCATAATCGTAACATGGTTTGGCTGATCGTGCGAAGAACGACATGATCGGCGGACCGGCCGCGTGCCGATCGGCGGCGGACAGGGAAGGGGCGATCCAGGGACATCATGCGCTGCTTATTGGTTGAGGATCATGAGCCGCTCGCCCGGGGATTGCTGGCGTCGCTCGAGCAATCCGGTTTCGCCGTCGATTGGGTGACCACCGGCACCGCCGCCGACGACCTGCTGACCGCCGCCGAATTCGATGTCGTCGTGCTGGATCTGGGCCTGCCCGACATGGACGGGATCACCGTCCTGAAACGGTTCCGCGCCCGACGGGGCAAGTCGCCGGTGTTGATCCTGACGGCGCGCGATACGGTCCAGGATCGCGTCAACGGCCTCGATTTCGGCGCGGATGATTATCTGACCAAACCCTTCGCGATCGAGGAGCTGGAAGCCCGCACCCGCGCTCTGGTGCGCCGCGGCCATGCGACGAGCAGCCGCCTGACCGTCGGGCCCTTGAGCCTCGATACGATCAGCCGCCAAGCCGACCTCGATGGCGTTCCGTTGCGCCTGCCACGCCGGGAATTCTGCCTGCTGGAGGTCTTGGCGCTGCGGGCCGGGCAGGTGGTCCGCAAGGAGCGGCTGCTCAACCAGCTTTGGTCCGTGGAGGATGATGTCGGACCGAATGCCGTCGAGATCTATATCTGCCGATTGCGTCGCCGGTTGGATCCGGGGCCGGTCCGAATCCGAACGATTCGCGGCCTGGGTTATCTGCTGGAAACCGCATGAGGCCGGGGACCGCATGAGGTCCGGGACAGCATGAGGCTGGGGCCGGCGGGCCTGCGTGGCCAGCTCGTTCTGTGGCTCATGGGACCGATCATCTGCCTGACCATCACCATGGGTCTGTTCAGCTATGTCCAGGCCACGAGTGCCGTCGCCGCCGCTTACGACAATTCGCTCCATGGCTCGGCGCTCGCCATCGCCGAGCGCATCGGCATGATCGATGGCGAACTGGGGGTTGACCTGCCGCATGTCGCCCTGGAAATGCTCGACAGCGATTCGCAGGATCGCGTCTATTACAAGGTCACCGATTCGTCCGGTACCGCGATCACCGGCTATCCCGACCTGCCCAATCCGCCGGCCACCGCGTCGATCGACGTGGTGCAGTTCTTCGATTCCGCCTATCGGGGTGAGCGGATTCGCCAGGTCGCGCTGAGGCGTCGCATCTTCGGTTCGCCCGGCGCCGGCATCGTCATCGTCCAAGTCGGCGAGACCCTGATCAAGCGATCGGTGCTGGAGGGGCGGATCCTGACGATCACCGTGGTGTTCCTGGCGGTACTCGTCATGTTCGCGCCGCTGGTCGTCTGGTTCGTGGTCGGCCACGGCTTGAGGTCGCTGCGCCAGTTGGAGCTGGCGCTGGCCGGCCGTGATCCGCGCGCGTTGCAGCCGGTCGGGTTTCTATCCGGCCCGCGCGAGGTGCGGCTGCTGGCCGAAGCCATCAACCATCTCATCGTTCGGCTCCGCCGCTCGATGGTTGGCATGGAGCGCTTCATCGCCGATGCGTCGCATCAACTGCGCACGCCGCTCGCCGCCGTCCAGACGCATGTCGAACTCTTGCTGCGGGGCACGATACCGGCGGCTTCCCGCGATAGTCTCACCCAAATCCTGCGCAGCGTGCGAAGCGCGACGCACCTCACCAATCAACTGCTTTTGCTGGCGCAAGCGGATCCAGGCGCCAACGATGTGTCCCGGTTCGAGCCCGTCGATCTGGTCGACTTCACATCGGACCTGGTCGCCGAATGGGTGCCTCGGGCACTCGACAAAAACGTCGATCTGGGGCTCGACAGCGATCCGCCGCCGCTGGTCGTTACCGCCAATCCACTGCTGTTGCGGGAGATGTTCGGCAACCTGCTCGACAATGCCATCCGGTATGTCGGCCCGCACGGTATCGTCACCATGCGCGTGACCGTGTCGAAGGGGGCGACATTCGTCACGGTCGAGGATGACGGTATTGGAATTCCGGCGAGCGACCATGCCCGGGTATTGGAGCGGTTTTACCGGGTTCCCGGAACCGCGGGAGAAGGCTCCGGGCTGGGTCTGGCGATCGTCAACGATATCGCCAGACTACACGGTGCCTCTCTCCATCTGGCGACGGGGCGAAGCGGCCGCGGTCTCGCCGCGACCGTGATCTTTCCGCCCTAGCCTCTACCGAAGTTGCGACAGGACGATCAATGACAGGGTCACGGTGATCGCCCCGCCGATGCGCGTCGCGATCTGGGCGAAGGGCATCAGTTGCATGCGATTGGCGGCGCTGAGGATGGCCACGTCGCCGGTACCGCCTTGCCCACTGTGACACGCATTCACGATCGCCACGTCGATCGGATACATCTTGAGCATGCGGGCGACCACGAAGCCGGTGGCCATGAGAGCCGCGACGGTGGAGATGATCGTCACCAAATATGGCACCGTGAATGCCGCGACCAGCTTGTCCCATGGCGTTAAGGTGACGCCGATCGCGAACAGCAGCGGGTAGGTCACGGCGGTCTGGAAGAAGCGATAGAGCACGAAGGCGCCCTGCTGGAGGCTGGGTGAGGCGAGCTTGGTGAGCTTCAACACCACGGCCAGCACCAGCATCGACACCGGTGCCGGAAACCCGAACAGGCGCTGCGACATGACGCCTATGAGATAGAGCGTCACGGCGGTCACGCCGGCCGCCGCGATCGTGGCGACATCGGGCAGGGTGGTGGCGACTTCCTCGCCGGGTTCGATCCCGTCGCCGGCGCCTTCCTGCAGGCGGCCTTCGCCGGTCAGCGACGGGTACCGTTTGCCGACGAAGTTAAGCGTCCCGGCAAAGAGGATGGCGGTCAGGCTGCCCAGCATCACCGGCGGCAGGACCATGGCGAAAACATCGCCTTGCCCCTGATGCAGGATTTCCGAATACCCGATCGAGAGGGGTATCGCCCCTTCGCCGACACCCCCGGCCATGATCGGGACGACGATGAAGAAGAAGGTGTGATAGGACCCGAGACCAAAGGCGGTTCCGACCAGCGTGCCGACCAGGGCCGCGACCACCGATCCGAGCGCCAGGGGGATGAAAATCTTCACGAACCCCGCGATCAGAACCGTGCGGTCCATCCCCAGAATGCTGCCGACGATGATCGAGGCGATGAACAGGTACAGAAAGTTGCTGACCTTGGTGAAGTCGGTCACCGAGGCGAGGATCGAATCCGGCAGAAAGTGGTGGAAGGCCAGATACGACGGAATGAACGTCGCGAAGATCGCGGCGGCGCCGATATGCCGGATGAAGGGGAGGCGCTTGCCGATTTCGGCGCAGGTGAAGCCGCCCATGGCCAGCAGGACCGTTGCCATCAGGATATCCGACGGCACCTTGCCGGTGACGACGAAGGCGGAGATCAAACCCAGCAAGATGACGAAGATCGGCAGGGGGATGATACCGATCCTGTAATCGACGATCCGCCACCAGCCATAGGGCCAGAAATCGCTGCGCTTCGGGGTCGACACACTCGTCGTGGTGCTCATGATGGGACCTTTGGACTTGTTGGTCGGCGCCGATTCGCTTGGCGCGATAGATCTGGTGGCGTGATAGGTCCGGCACCGCTCCTAGAGAGCCCGGGGGCTCACATGGAAGCGGTGCCAGGATGGCCTAGAACTTCCAGCGAACGCCGGTCGCGAATTCGACCTGGGACATGAAGCCGTTGGACTGGCTCGCGCGGTAGCCACCATCCAGCTTCATGTAATCGCCGGCGATGTAGATGTCGGTGTTCTTGACCGGCCGGTAAAATACCGAGCCATAGACCGTCTGTTTGTTGCCGCTGCCGGCTTTGGTCGCGCCGGAGGCGTCCTGATAGGCGTTGAAGGTATAGCCGCTGCTGTTATAGCCGGCGTTGTGCGCCATCATGATCTGATAGCCGAGTTCGTAGTCGAACTTGCCCGCCGGGGCGAATTTGACCGAGGTGGTGAAGGCATTGTCGCTTCTGGTGCCGATCACGCCCTGATCCGCAGTGTAGAAGAGGTAACCGGCATCCAAACGAAAGAGGCCCAGCTGATAATTGCCGCCGATGCCGACGGATTGGTGGCTCTTGCCGGTTTTCGTGGTTCCGGACTGTTCGTCGGAGTGGTTGTAGAAAACCGACGCGTTGAAATCACCGGCGTTATAGGCAAGTGCCGCCGCCTGCGCGCTGCCGACCGTGAGACCACCGCCGGCCACGCCGCCCAGGCGATAGGCGGCGCCGAGCGTGAGGCCGTCGTCGAATGCCTTCTTGTAGACGATGCCGTTATCGTAACGGGTATCGCCATTCTTTCCGCCGCCCGAGTAGAAGATCAACTGCTTGAAGTTGTTGACGTTGGTATAGCCGCCTTCGTTCAACGTCACGTTGGCTGTGCCATAGGGATCGCCGTAGATCTGCGAGAAGTCGCGGGGCAGGGTGTTCTGCCGGCCGAAGGTGAGTTTGCCGTAAGTCGGGCTTTGGAAGCCGAGCCAGGCATCGCGGTTGAACAGCACGCCGG